>Ga0209344_10000081_pt1 | contig 201063 bp, 191 predicted proteins | sample Cruoilmetagenom6_FD_187293 | JGI IMG/M metagenome (GOLD analysis project Ga0209344, IMG submission 187293) | Oil polluted marine microbial communities from Coal Oil Point, Santa Barbara, California, USA - Santa Barbara Oil Seep Sample 6 (SPAdes)... | ecosystem: Environmental > Aquatic >...
TACGGCGCAATCCGCTTCATCTGCCTCTCGGTAAGCCAAATCAAATCACTCATGCCAAATCCTCCTGACATAAGTGAATCAGACTGCAATCCGCCCCACAAGTAATTTAATGGGTCCTGAGCCTAGTTTCTGCCAGTAAGTCCACCTGATCGGATTTCTGCGACGAAGGCAGAACGCGCTATCCAAACTGTGTCCGCTTGATTTTCCTTCGGCAGCTCTTCAGGCGGAAAAGGCTGCGCGGCGGGCCAGAAGCCGTTCGGCAATACGCTTATGGGCTAGGTCCACCATGCTTCCATCAATCCGGGCGACGGCGCGATCTTTAAGTAAATCGACAACCTGCTCAGCCCATTGCAACTGTTCTGGCGTTGGTGTCAGGATTTCGTTGATTATCTCGATCTGGGCCGGATGGATTGCGGCCTTGGCGGCAAAACCGTCGCGCACCCCCAGCCGAGTCTCCGCAGCAAGGCCCTAGGAATCGCGAAAGTCCGCGTAAACGGCATCGATGGCAACCACGCCAATAGCATTTGCCGAATAAAGGCATTGGGAGCGTGCATGCTGATAGGGGAATGTGTAGTGTTTGGCCTCGTCGCGATTGGATTGCGATCCCAGCGTGGCGGACAGATCCTCACCGCCCCAGAGCATGCCCCAGAGCCGCCCGGTCAAATCTGGCTCAGCTATGCCGAGCTTCAAGGTGACAGCCGCGGTTTCGGTGGCAACCGTCATGATCCGGGTACTGCCGATCTCAATACCGTCGCGTGCCTCAAGCGCTTCAAGTGGTGAGAGTGACGAGTCACCTCGGCCATACTTTGGCATTTCGGAAGCATGATGCCACTTGGGGCCGCGCTCATTACTGCCGCGAGGTCATGGGCAGTTTCGCCCGTGTCTAAAGCATTGGCGCGCACGGAGACCGGCTTGGCGTCGTCGCCGCGGGCACTGAGAGCAGCGTGGCAGACCTCGCGCGCACGAGACTTGTTTTCCGGCGCAACAGCATCTTCGAGATCGACGATGACAGCATCTGCTTGGGACGCCACTGCCTTCTCGATTAGCTTTTCATTGTCGCCAGGCACAAAGAGGAGCGACCTTACTGCCAGGTTCTGCATTACATTAATCCAAAGCTGAGGAAACCAACTCGCGGGCTACATCGACCGGAACGCGGCGCATAGTGATCAAACTTGGAGGAGCCGAGATATCGACCGGTATGAACGGGCTACGGCCATGATCGACTGCCGTGCGCGCGTGCGTCGAGCCATTGATGCAACGGAAGGCGGGCTTTCCAAGGATGACACCTGCCAACGTGCGGGAGATCATCATCTCAACCAACCGCTAGAAACTGGGCAGCTTAATGGCCGCCTTGATGAGGCCGGCAGACAACCCACATGGCTTACCTTTGCCTTGCGGCCGGGTCACGGAGTCGCCGTCGCGGAGCACGGAGAAAAAATCAAAGTCAGACGACGCTTGGACCATGGCAACCGGCCTCCCAAGAGAGCTTTAAAGCTTAATCATATAGATGATTATTTTCTATTTTTGGTCCTGTCAATCGTCTGGACCCGACTGTCCGGACGGTTCTGGTGGTGTTTGGTCCGGTGGGAGAGCATTCCGAATAGCCACGGGGCAATGGGTAGAATCACGAAGACGCGCACGACATGAAAGGCGATGACGGTCGTTACGCCCTGACCGAGAATCTTTGCGCTGAGGGCCATTTCAGTTACGCCGCCAGGCGCTGTACCGAGTACTGTCACGTGCCAGTCGATCCCGGTACCCAGAGAAATTAGAACAGCCATTCCGAGACAGAGTGTCAGCAGCACTGCATTTGCGGTTAGCATTGCCGGAACCTGTCGCCGGTTCCGCGATAAATGGCGCAAGTCAAAAGCGGCGCCAAGCCATGCTCCCAGCAGGATCTGAGCAGCAATGAGGCCGACAAAGGGAAGTGGAGTGACCGGCAGATAATTCATTGCGGCGAGGGCAGTCGCGGCCAAAGGACCAAGAAAATAGGGGTTTGACAATCGCACCCGGATTGCAATAGCCGCTCCCATGCATCCCAAAAGCGCTAACAGTGAAACTCCGGCCCAAGTCCAGTTGGCTGGCCTCAGCATGTCCGCCGCATCCTGACCAAGTTCGACGGATCCGATGATGGTAGCAGGAATGATTACGACAATGATGACGATCCGTAAGGTCTGGGAAAAAATGATCGGTCCAGGATCGCGGCCAAGTCGCCCCGCGAGGTTTGCGCTTTCCACGGGTCCGATCGGAACCGAGGCGAGACCGGCCGATACGAGGTCCATCCCAGAAAGCCTGGACAGCAACCATCCGCTGAAAAGTCCGACAGGGATGGTGCCGAAAGCTGCGAGCAGGATCGGTAGGACCAAGGTCTCGAGTTCGAGTAAAGTCTCGGGTGTGAAAAGAATCCCGATTGAACAGGCGACCGCGATCTGCCCAACGGGACGTGCCCACCGTGGAACGCTGTAACGCAGGCCTGCAAAGCCAAGTAAAGCTGCCGCGAGGATGGCGCCGATGAGCCACGGCAAGGGGAAGCCCAGCCAATCAAGGAGCGCACCGCTGAAAATCGTGGCCACAAGCAACGTGCTTGTACGTAAAAAGTCGCTCACCATGTTGCCTCACAGGTTTTTCTCCTGCACCCGTCTGTGGCTGATCTGTTCCGGCTTCCCCTGCTACTCGTGACTTGAGGCCGAATACACCTGTGACCGCCTGTCATGGCGGCCACGGGAGTCGGCTGCTCGTTCTAGTCGTCGCCAGCCGGGGATTGCTCTCAGATCACCCCGTTTTTCTTCATACGCTCCAGATCTTCTTCGGAACGGCCCAGCCACTCACCGTAGATTTCAGCATTGCTGGCACCCAGCGGCAGGCTTGGCTGTATCGGGATGCGGGGCAAGCCTTTCAAATTCAAAGGCGTATGGGGCAGGTTCACGTGACCGAGTTCGGGATGCTCGACATCCTGAAGCGCGCCTCGCGCCAACATGTTCTTGTCGTTCATGACCTCGTGGAGGTTTCGTACTGGTGCACAAGGGACGGACTGCTCAAGCATTGCGTTGGCTGCATCGTCCTTGGATTGCGTCTCCATCCAGGCTCCGAGAAGCTCGTCGACAAGTTCGAAATTTTTCACGCGCGCGGTTCGGGTCAACAACCGCTCATCATCTTTGAGGTCCTCGCGACCAATCGCGCGCAGAATGGACTGCCAATGGTGATCGGCCGGTGCGTTTACTACCACATAACCGTCCTTAGCCCGATACGCGTTGTAAGGGGAGATACCCAGCCCGCCGTGACGATTGCCTGTGCGTTCTGGTGCAGCCTCGCCTCGCGCATGGTACATGCCGTAATTGGAAGCCAACGAACAATAGGTGGCATCCTGCATGCTCACCTCCACGATCTTTCCCTTGCCGGTTCGTTCCCGGTCATAGAGGGCCATCATAATGGCAGAGAACAGGTGGATGCCGGCAAAAAAATCGCACAAAGCCGCGCCGGATTTTACCGGCGGGCCATCCTGGAAACCGGTTGAGTTGATTACGCCGCACATCGCCTGCATCACGAGGTCCATCGCGGGATAGTCGCGATAGGGACCGTCGCTACCATAGCCAGAACTGGAGCCGTAAACGAGGCGCGGATTGACTTTTTGTAGCTCTTCAGGACCAACACCGAGGCGCTCCATCACGCCCGGCGCAAAGTTCTCGACAAGGATATCGGCTTTGCGAACCATGTCGCGCAGTGTTTCCTTGCCTTCCTCAGCCTTGAGGTTCAGCGTCACCGGTTTCTTGTTGGAGTTCAGCATCGCGAAAGGATAAGCTACGCCTCCAAGATCACCCCGACTGCGCAGGTTTTCGCCGGTTAGAGGTTCAACCTTGATTACATTCGCGCCGCCCATCGCCATAAGGAAAGTCGCGTAGGGGCCATTGTAAATCTGCGTTAGATCCAAGACCGTGACGCCCTCCAGAGGATAAGTCTGTTTCTCCGACGGGTTGACTTGATTGTGTAGGGTGCCGGGCATCCTGATCTCCTGTGGAAAACCGGAAATGGCGCCGGGGGTCGCAGGTGGCGCAATTTGACCAGTAAAATATAAATCATTTAGATAGAAACTCCAGCAAGGTCAACACCTGCTGACGAAACTTGGCGACCTTGCATCTCCCAAATGGGGGCAGGGATCTGTCAATTTAGCCCGGAAAATTCATGAAGAGGCGGTGAGAGTGGTGTAGGCTTCTGAAATCCTGTGGATTTTATATGATAAGCAAAAATTCTGGTTTCGGGGCGCCAGCTTTTATCATGTCCCAATCTCGGCGCTTCACACCCCGCCTGTCACCCTTCAATAGCAAGCGGATCCTGCTCAAATTTGACGGCGCCGAGATGAGCTCAGACGCTGCGCTGGTCCTTTTGCCCAAGATCGATGACAAGACGGATTTGGCGTAGCGGCTTGCCGGTTGCGTGTTTGATCCTTGCGATCCGGAGGAAGTTCCGCATCGCCTGTGGGACATCATCCGTTTGAGAGTCATGATGTTTGCCGCAGGGTATAAAGACGGCATTGATACGGTCAATCTGCAACATGATCCGAGTTTCAAGCTGGCGCTGGAGCGCGGTCCCGTGGCTGAGCCAGTGCTGTGCTCGTAGCATCTCATCAGCGGCCTGTCCGGCTAACGACAAGCGTCAATTGGTTGACAAAAAAATTAAATCATATAGATGAAAATTGTGCCACACCGGACCATGGAGGAATGGTCGCGCTAGATCATCGACATGTCCTGGGTCAGAGGAGAACACCGATGGTGTCGGAAGAAACAGCCAAAGCCGGGAGGGCGCTGGTTGACTACTCAGAAGTGTTTTCTGAATTCGCATCTGAGCTCCGCTTGAATGCACTGCCTCCTGAGGTGATTGAAGCTGCGAAAACGAATATTTTCGACACGATGGCCTGCGCAACCGGCGGCATTTCCGCGGTCGGTGTGCGCGACATGGTCGACCTCGTAGCCGACTGGGCTGGCAAGCCCGAGGCCTCAATCTGGTGCACCGATCTCCGCGTACCTGCTCCCATGGCGGCCTGGGTAAATGGCATGATGTCCCATGCCCGCGACTTCGATGACACCCACGATGCCGCGGTCCTGCATGCTGGCGTCTCCGTGGTGCCCGCCGCAATCGCCGCCGCAGAGGTGACCCCGGGCGCAACTGGCGAAGACCTGATCGCCGGTGTCATTGTCGGTCTGGAACTCATTTCGCGCCTAGGCGTCGCGACACGGGTCGGCATCATTGAAAGCGGCTATATGTACACGTCGCTATTCGGGCATTTCGCGGCCACTGCGGCTGCAGCCCGGGTGATGCGACTGGATGCTGCGCAGATCCGGAACGCGCTGGGGATTGCCTATAGCCAGGCCGCCGGAAATCACCAGGTTACCCGCGACGCCGCCGTGACGAAACGGATACAGCCAGGTTTCGCGGCCAAAACAGGGCTGATCTCGGTTGCCATGAGTAAAATTGGCATCCGCGGTGCGCAAGACACTTTTGAAGGCATTGACGGGTTGTTTCGGACCTACCTGCATAACCGCTACGATCCTGAACGTCTGCGCGACGGTCTTGGAAGCCGTTTCGATTTCGTAGAACTCAGCTACAAGCCCTATCCCTGCTGCCGCTTCAATCACACCGGAATTGACGCTGCCTTGTCCCTGCGCGCGCAACTGGGAGGTGACCTATCCAAGGTACGCGCCATCCGGGTCGGGGTGAACAACCAGGCTCACGAAGCTGTCTGCACCCCCCTCGACATGCGCCGCGCGCCAACCACGATTGTCCAAGCTCAATTCTCTATTCCCTATACGGTGGCAACAGCCCTCGTCACCGGTGGCGTCAGTCTGAATGATTTGTCGGATGAAGGTCTGACACGGCCCGAGGTACTTGCTCTGGCTGCGCGCACAGAGTGCATGGTCAATGCCGACATCGAAAAGGACTGGGGGCGCACTGTGACACCCGCCCATTTGGAAATTGAGACAGAGACTGGAACGCACTCCTGCAGAGTTGATTACCCTAAGGGGCACATGAGGAATCCTATGAGTCGTGCGGATTTCGAAGCCAAGATGCTTGGGTGCCTTGCCGCGAGCGGCTTCGATTGGCCCACAGATACTGTCACGCGTTTCCGCGACGCTGTAGATACGCTCGAACACCTTCCTAAAGGCGCCAACATATTGGATAGCCTGCAGGTTTAACCTTCCCCGTCCTCGACGGAAGCCGCGGTTAGTGCCTCGAACTGAAACCAAGATCGATCATCAACAGGATTCCAGAATGGACTTTGAACTCACGCCCTAACAGAAAGAAATCGTCTCGTCGGTCCGCTCGGTGACACAGGAAAAGATCAAACCTCGTGCCTTGAAGTATCCGGACGGCACCTTCCCTTGGGAAAACTTGAAAGATCTGGCAGAAATTGGCGTTACAGGAATGGCTGTACCCGAGGAATCCGGCGGCCTCAACCTGCCTGTACTAGACACGCTTCTCGTCGTCGAAGAGGTCGCCAAGGGATGCTATACCACCGCCATGTCACTTATGTCTCAACTTGGCGTGCAGACCAGGATCCTGACCCAATATGCCCCTGAGCACATCAAGGCCCGGATCTTCGAAGGCGTCGTCAAAGGAGAGTTCGTCCTCTCAGTGTGCATGACGGAGCCACATGCTGGAACCGATCTGAACGCCATGCGCACCAACGCCGAGATCAAAGAAGACCGGGTTGTCGTGAACGGTACCAAGACCCTGATCCCCAAGGTCGACGAAGCGGAACTCTTCGTGGTCTTCACCCGAGTCAACAAAGTGCCTGGCCGTCAGGGGATCGGCTGTGTTCTACTAGAGCGCGGCACTGCGGGGATCGAACGCACCGGTCGCTATCACACAATGGGGGGAGAAAACCTCTTCGAGATAACCTTCGAAAATGTCGAGGTCCCACTGGAGAACCTCGTCATTAAGGGTGATGGCATAAAGAAACTGTTGAGCGCGTTCAACACGCAGCGGTGTCTGAACCCCGCAATTTCGCTTGGTCTCGCCGAAGGTGCTTTCGAAGAAGCGGTAACCTATACACGGGACCGTTCTGCTTTTGGCCGTCCCATCGGAAACTTCCAGGGCATGCGATGGAAGCTAGCTGAAATGTACGGCGATATCGAGGTCGGTCGTTCGATGCTTTATAGTGCCGCTGCGTCTGCAAACCCCTATCCCGATCCCCAGCTTGCGGCGCTTGCCAAAATGTACTGTAACGAAATGGCCCTGCGCGTTACCTCCGAGGCGATCCAGGTGCATGGCAGCTATGGTTTTACGGACGAATTCCCAGTGTCCCGCTTTTATCGCGGGGCACGCTACGGAACACTCGTTGGCGGAACCACAGAGACACTCAAGGAATTGGTCGGCAAGAAGATCATCTCGGATTTCCCGCGCGATGGATTTCTTGGCATGGGCATCTTTTAATTGATTTGGTGAATAGGAAAGAATATGTGGGGACCGGGCAAAATCCAGGCGTCAGTCAGTAATCCGTGAGACGCTTCAGGTACCGACTGGTGTCGATGCCATGCATGTGCTCCGGCGCGCGCGACAGTTCTTATCAGCCCGCCCAAGTATTCCTCCCCGCCAAAGACCACAAAACCCGGCCATGCGTGCGGAACCAAAGTGCCGGTCCCTGATCTAGGCTGTCGGCTCGCCCGTCGGTGACCGGGTCGATGCTGAACGGATGCAGTCGACAAGCGCACTGACCGTAACGTTTTGCAAAATCTCTCGCCGCCATACTGAGCTGGGCACCATCGTCAGTAGTTGCGAACGGCGTCGGCTGATATTCCAACCGCGAAGATTTCGGCAAAGTCTGCTGCGTTGATGGCGACGGGAGCCGGTGTGCTCATCGTGTTTTTCCATCGGCTGTAACGTCAGACGGGGCGGAGACACGCATCATGATACCGGTGGCCGTTCCGACCAATTTTCCCTTCACATGCGCGTCGCAGTCAACGAATAACGCGGTGCGCCCGACTTTGCGCAATCGGCAGGACACTTCGATAAAGTCTCCGGTGGCAACGGGCCGGCTGAAATTCACGGTCATCGAGGCGGTGGCAACGCGACCACCGCGCAGTAGGGCGCGGCTCGCCAGCCCGGCGCTGCGGTCGAACAGGGTCATCAGGACGCCGCCGTGCACCTTGCCGCTGAGATTCCGGTGGCGGTCGTCCGTGCGCAGGCCAAGCTCTGTTCCGTCAGTCCCTTCGCGGGTGAAGAGATCGCCAAGCTGACTGACATAGGTTGTGTCAGAATATGGCACCCATCCATTGTCAGGTCCGGCCATGGCTGTCGGTCCCGTCGACTTGTGTCACACTGGGCCTGGCGGTCTGGCGCGGGCAAGAAGGCGGTTGGCGATTCGCTTATGTGCGATGTCGATCATTCTGCCGTCAAGCTGAGCGACACCCGTATCAGATAGGAGATCAAGCACCTTCCGGGCCCAATCCAGCTCGGGCTTGGACGGGGTCAGCATACGGTTGATGACCTCGATCTGCGCCGGATGGATGGCGGCCTTGGCGGTAAATCCGTCACGCAAGCCCTCGCGGCATTCGGCCTCCAGACCGACAGGGTCCCGAAAATCGGTATAAACCGCGTCGATGGCGACGGCGCCAATGGCGTTGGCTGCGAACAGGCACTGGGTTCGCGCGTGCCGGCACGGATCAGTATAGCGTCCATCAGCATTTCGGTTCGATCCCAAACCTAGATCGGCAGCCAGATCTTCAGCGCCCCAGAGAAGGCCCCATATCCGCGATTTAGCTGTGCCGACGGGGGACGCAAGGTTCAGGGTGGCGGTCGCGGTCTCAGTCGCGACAGTGGCAATCCGCGTGGTTTCTGCAGGGATGCCCTCCATGGCCTCGGCCATGTCGAGATAATGCGCGAGCTGTTCAAGTTCGACTGGCCCGGAGCATTTTGGCAGCATCACCCCGAACGGGCGCGCACCCATAACGGCGGTAAGATCTGCCGCGAGCCATCCAGTATCGAAGGCATTCAACCGGACAAACACCGGCTTGCTTCGCTCGGCGGACAGCAAAGTCTCGCGCGTGGTGTTCCGTGCAGCCTCTTTGGCTGACGGCGCAACAGCATCCTCCAGGTCGACGATGATCGCATCGGCCTCAGACGCGAGAGCCTTGCGGATCAGCTTGTCCTTGTCCCCGGGTACAAAGAGGAGGGATCGGATGGCTGGTTCACTCATCACATCAAGCCGAAGCTAAGGAAGCCGTCTTCGGGAAAGGTGTCGTAGACACGTCGCCCGACCAGATCCTTGAGAGTCTCGGTCGCGCCGCCGCCCAATGTGCCGTAGCGCGCGCCGCGATAGAAATGCGAAACCGGATACTCATCGGTGAAGCCATAGCCACCGTGAACCTGCAAGGCGTCACTGGTCACGCGGATGGCCATTTCGTTCGTCTGGATCTTCGCGATGGCTGCAAGATAAGGGTCGGGGAAGGGATTGGCCGAGGCGGCGGCGCGATAAAGCATCGAACGGGCGACCTCGATTTCGCGCGCCATGTCCGCAATTTTCCAACGCATACCCTGCATCGTGCCGGTCGGCCGACCGAAAATTTCGCGTTCGCGCACATATTTCACCGCCTCTTCGAAAGCTCCTTCAGCCAGGCCGAGGGACACAGAAGGGTTCATGCAGCGCTGCGTATTGAAGGCATTCAGAAGCTTTTTGAACCCGTCTTCGCGGATGATCAGGTTTTCCAGCGGAAGTTCCATGTCGCGGAATTGGATCTCGGCCAAGTTTTCGCCGCCCATGGTGTGATAACGTGCCGTGACCTCGAAACCGGGCGTGCCGGGTTCCACAAGAATGCAACCGATGCCCTCGCGACCCGGCTTGTTATCGACACGGGTGAAAACGATAAAGCAATGGGCCTCGTCTGCCCGGCTGATCAGTGTCTTGGTACCGTTCAGTACGACACGATCCTTATGGACGACCGTGTTGGTCTTGTAGTTCGCAACATCGGTCCCGGCATGCGGTTCGGTCATGCAGATAGCCAGGATAGTTTCGCCGGTGATGACTCCAGGCAGGAATTTTTGCTTCAGCTGGTCAGGTGCAAAATTTCCGATGATGCGATTCTGCGCGCCCATAGCGCTCATCGCGGCCATCGCAGTGACGTAGCAGACTTTGGCTACTTCTTCGAGCACCAGAACGCAATCGAGAACCGGGAGTCCCATACCGCCCTGTTCTTCCGGTACAGCCATGCCCAGAACGCCGATTTCACCCAGGTCTTTGATGTTCTCGTAGGGGAAGGTGCCGTCCTGCCATTTGCTGACTTTGGGGCGGAACTCTTCCTGTGCCAGGCGTCTCACGGTGTCCAGAATCGATTTTTGATCGTTGTTCAGTTCAAGTTTCATGTAATTTCTCTTGGCGAAGTGTTAAGAAGGGACGCGGAAGTCAGTCGAAATCCGGGTCGCGGCGTTCGGCAAAGGCGCGGATGCCTTCGCGATAGTCATTTGATTTGAGGATCTCGGTGACAGCGATACGTTCACCGTCCAGTCCATTGGCAATAGCTGTATCCATGCCCGAATAAACCACAGTCTTGAGCAGCTGGGTGCCGCGCCGAGAACGCTTCGCCACCACCCTGGCGAAGTCGAGAATGGCGGCTTCCATCGCTTCGTGATCTGGAAAAGTCCGGTTGACCAGGCCCCAAGCCTCGGCTTTCGTCGTATCGATGGGTTCGCCTGAATACATCATCTCCAGCGCACGCGCGACGCCGATCAGGCGCGGCAGGCGCTGGGTGCCTCCTGCGCCAGGTATCGCACCGATCCGCGCTTCAGTCAGTCCGATCCGGGCTGTGTCGACGCAGTACCGAATGTCGCAAGCGAGCGATATTTCGCAACCGCCTCCGAGCGCCAGGCCGTTGATGCCTACAAGGGTCGGGATTGGCAGGGCAGCAATGGTATCTGCAAGGGAAGAAATCGCCCGGTTGTGCGCCAACTTTTCGTCTTCGGACATGCCATTGCGTTCGGTCAGGTCCGCTCCGGCACAAAATCCCTTGCCGCTGGCCATCAGCGCCATGACGCGTGCCCCGCGCTCCAAAAGCCCGTCGATTGCGGCGCGGAAGTCGTCCGTCAGCGCGCGGCTGAGGGCGTTGTATTTCTCAGGTCGGTTCAAACGAAGAACGCATATGCCTTGTTCCGGCCAATCTTCGATCAGGTGAGACGTCATGCGCATTCCTTTCTCATCCAATGCTCGCCAAGCTGGTGTGCAGCGATCGCTCAAGCTCCGAACGAAAGTCCGGATGTGCGATGCTGATCAGCGCCTTTGCCCGCGCCGCGAAATCGAGCCCCCACAGGTTCGCGGTACCGTATTCGGTTACGATAATATCCGCATCAGAGCGCGCGGTGGTTACCGGCCCTCCGTTCAGGCTGTGCACGATTTTCGAACGGCGTCCGTTGTGGGTTGTCGACGCGAGCGCGATGATCGAACGACCGCCGTTTGATAGCCGTCCTCCGCGAACGAAGTCAATCTGGCCGCCAATCGCGCCAACATAGCGACCGGCCGCGACTTCAGAGTTTATCTGGCCGGACAGGTCGATTTCGATGGCGGAATTGACGGAGTGAAACCGGTTGAGCGCCGCCATGGTGATTGCCGCGTGCGTATAACTTGCTGACCTCATGGAGATTGCATCGTTGTTGTCCGCGAAATTGATCAGTCGGCGGTCGCCGAACAATCCGCCAGTCACGGTTCGACCGGTGTCGAGTCCTTTGTAAAGATTCGTAACGACTCCGCTTTCCAGCAGATTGACGATGCAATCGGGCACCACACCGGAATGGATGCCAAGATCCTTGTGATTGGCCAGCATTCCGCAGACGGCGGTCGGCAAGCCGCCGACACCAAGCTGAATTGTTGCACGATCGGGTATGATCTCGGCCACCCGCCTTGCAACTTCGCGCTCAATTTCGCTTGGCACTGCGTCGGCGATGACAGGTTCTGCGCCGTCCGCAATGGTGAAGTGATGGATACGGTCCTTGGCCACCAGTGCATCGTCGCCGGTGACAGGCAGGCGGTCGTCGATTTCAGCAATCACGACCCGCGCGGTATCGATCATCTCCTGCACGAAATCTGTAATGACGCCGACCGACAGGATCGATGGATCCGACGTGGGCTTTACCCGGATCAGAACGACATCCAAGGGCAGAACGCGAGCGCGGATCAAACCTGGCACCGCGGAAACATGCGCGGGAACGATCCTGTTGCCCGGTTGTGCCGCCGCAATGCGTGTGCCAGCGGCCCCATTCAGACAAAGAAACTCTGCTCCCATCTCGACAAGCTTTGAAGGTGTGGCAGTGATCGCCATACCCAACATGGCAACATATCTTGGCAGGCTCGGGGTTGCAGCCGCGAGCGCGGCGGTCAGTCCGGTCGGTTCCCCCGTACCTTGCGGCCAGGCGATGTGATCACCATCCCGCACTACAGCAGAAAAATCGAATTCGGCGCTGGCGCTAGTCATGCTGGTAAAACTTCCCGCTCTTTGAGGTATATTTTATTATTGATATAAATCATTATAATCAAATGAAAGATAGTGCAAGCCATTCCTTCAATTCCGGTCATATGACGTAGGAGTGCTGCATGCCGCAGTTTGAAGCCAAGGAGCGGTAAATAGCGTCTTGGCCCGAAACCATGAAAAGGTTGGTTTTGGCTGTCTTTTCGTGCTCGCAAAGGTGGACGTTGGCGAAATAATCACAAAGCGCCGCCGTGGAATTCACGGGCTGGCCGCCAGGAAAACCGGAGGCATTGATCACGCACGACATAGCCTGCACGACATGGTCCATGGCAGGAAAATTCCGGTAGGGTCTGTCAGTTCCGCAGCCTGAATTGGACCCGTAAGCCAAGCGGGGGTCTATGTCCTGCAATGTCTCCGCCCCAAGGCCAAGCCGTTCCACGACGACGGGCGCAAATTCTCGCGTAAGCTGTCCGTTCTCGCCATCATCTGGCGGAACAAATCCTTACCTTTCTCGGCCTTAAGGTCCAAGATGGTCGGCTGCTTGTGCGTCTTTAACATCGCGAAGGGCAAATCGCCGCCGCTTATGTCCCTTCGACTGCACTGATGTCCGTCCGTATGAGGCCCGATCTTCAAGCGCAGCGCTCCAGACAGTGCCATCGGAAAGGTTAGGTAGGCGCTGTTGTAGACTTGGGACAGGCCACGGATTACCACACCGGACAGGGGATAACCTTCGGGAGCATTCGGTATCGTTTCATTCAATTACGTCTGTTCCTTTTCTTCTGTCAGGGCAGGTCGGCGTCGGCTTTTGTGATTATTGTTTGCGCGGCGTGAAGTATGCGAAATGGTAATAACGCGCCATGCGGCAGCAGGGCCTGGCAAACGACCCCGCCGCTTCCGGTTGGTCAAAACCTGGGTTGACAGTTTTCGACGGGATCCTTGGTGCGTGGCGCGGTTTCCGAATGGCAGAGTGCAGGCCGTTTGCGTAGGCCATTCACTTGGCTGAGATCCGAGCGGCACGATCCTGCGGCGCGGATATCGACCAGCGCTTCGCATGAGCCGGGCCCTTCGAGATTGACATCCGCGAACCGGAAATGCCGATTGTAGGACAAGGGCGTAGGCAATTCCTGTTCATACATTACAGCAGCCGTCATCTTCATTACGCAAAAATCCTCTGAACATCCGCGTTGCGCCTTTGCGCTACTTTCGTAGTTATTTCATTTAGATGATATTACACATTTGTTCAAGTTGGGGCTAAGTCAATGAAACAAGCTTTATTGATGTGTCCCCACTGAAATGGTCCACCAACTGGGAGAGTGTTTTTTGTTTTCACGGGACCAGCGTCCCACAGTCGATCGATCAACCGTGATGCCGCGTTCGGCCAGCGGGTCGACCACTTCTGGGCAGGACAGCGGATACTGTGAATGCCCCAAGGCACAGCGCAACGTATGATATCGCGCGGGAAACGATGATGCGTGAAAGGAGTTTTATGCGGCGTGCCCGACCTCAAAAGTCAAAAATTTGAAAGCGCCTCGATAGATGCAACGCTTCCGTCTATGCAAATGATGCCCCGGCTCGATCCGGTTGAGACCGCCGGAGCACCGTGATTTGCACAGCGCGGAACCCGCAGCGGTATTCTGCCGTTATAGCGGCATCAAGGTCGTAGAGCGTCTCGGTAGCGAAACCAAATATATTCGCTTGACCTTCCATTGACTGGAAGGATTACGATCGCTTCAATTCAATAAAGGATTGGCGAAATGGAACATCACGATCATACACATACACATGATCATTCTCATCATCATGATGAGCCAGCCGTAGATACTGATGCGCTCTTCAAGGCAGCGACAGTTCCGGTTGATGGCAAGGTTAAAGATATCGTTTGCGGAATGACTGTGGCGCTCGACAAGGGCAAGCCCAGCCTCAAATACAAGGGCGATGAATTTCATTTCTGTTCGAACGGGTGTCACGGCAAGTTCGAGCGTGATCCTTATTTCTATCTTTCCGGAAACAAAGCCAGAAAGAAGAAGTCTGCGCCGAAGAATGCAATGTACACCTGTCCAATGGATCCCGAGATTATCCAGGAAGGTCCGGGCACCTGTCCGATCTGTGGGATGGCACTTGAGCCTATGGATGGCATTTCCGATGGCCCCAACCATGAATTGATAGATTTCACCCGACGTCTATGGGTAAGTGCTGGTGCAGCCATCCCGCTGTTGTTGCTGACAATGGGGCCGATGCTTGGACTGCCGATCAGGGAGTGGTTGGGCGAGAAGCTTTCGCTCTATTTGGAGTTTGTCTTGGCAACGCCGGTCGTTGTGTGGGCTGCCCGGCCTTTCTTCCATCGTGGTTGGACATCGATCAAGACCTGGAACCTCAACATGTGGACGCTGATCATGATCGGCGTTGGCGCAGCCTATCTCTACTCGGTAATCGCCACTTTTCTGCCAGGACTTTTCCCTGCTGGCCTGCAAATGCACGGCGGTCACATGCCGGTCTATTATGAAGCGGCGGTGGTGATTATCGCGTTGGTCTTTGTCGGACAGGTGCTGGAACTCAGGGCGCGGGAGCGAACAGGTGATGCAATCCGTGCGCTGCTTGATCTTGCGCCGAAAACGGCCCGCCGGATTACACCTGATGGCGATGAGTATGATGCGCCGCTCGAAAACATTATCGAAGGTGATCGCCTTCGGGTTCGCCCGGGAGAAGCCATCCCGGTTGATTCCATCGTCATTGATGGTCACACCTTTGTGGACGAAAGCATGCTCACAGGTGAGCCGCTTGCCGTGCAAAAATCTGAAGGCGACACGGTTACGGGTGGTACTTTCAACAAAAATGGATCACTGATCATTGAAGCGACCAAAGTGGGTGATGAGACCATGCTCGCCCGCATTGTCGCCATGGTTTCATCAGCCCAGCGGTCGCGTGCGCCCATTCAAGGGCTGGCTGACCGGGTTGCTTCTTACTTCGTGCCGGCGGTTGTCCTCGCCGCGGTATTGGCATTCATCATCTGGATGGTGATTGGCCCTGAACCGGCCTTTGTATTCGCAATTGTCTCGGCGGTTTCCGTGCTTATCATCGCTTGTCCCTGTGCATTGGGATTGGCTACACCAATGTCCATCATGACGGCAACAGGGCGAGGCGCGCGTGCCGGAGTTTTGATCAAAGACGCCGAGTCGCTAGAACGCATGGCCAAGGTTGACGTTCTAGTTGTCGACAAAACCGGCACCTTGACTGAAGGCAAGCCCAAGCTGACAGATATCGTGACATTTGGAACAACCAAAGAGCAAGATATGCTGGCATTGGTTCGTGGCGTTGAATCCGGGTCAGAGCACCCACTTGCTGAAGCCATAGTTGAAGGCATTGCAGAGCGGAAAATTGCCGCTGCGTCTGTCTCGGATTTTGACGCGGTCACCGGCAAGGGTGTCTCCGGCAGATCAGGTGATCAGAAAATTGCCATGGGCAATGCAGCGATGATGAAGTTTGTGGGTGCATCAACAACCGTAGCAGATGAGCAGGCAAATGCGCTTCGTACTGAAGGCAAGACAGCAATGTATGTCGCAATCAATGGTGAACTTGCTGGTCTGATCGCGGTTGCAGACCCCATCAAGACAACCACCCGTGAGGCGATCGAGACCCTTCATGGAGAAGGTCTCAAAATCATCATGGCGACCGGCGACAACGAAACCACAGCGCGCGCGGTGGCCGACCAGCTGGGTATTGATGAAGTCCGCGCAGGCGTTCTGCCGGAGGACAAAAAGGCATTGGTCGATGAGTTACACAAGGCAGGCCACAAGGTCGCGATGGCTGGCGATGGTGTCAATGATGCGCCAGCGCTTGCAGCAGCTGAAGTAGGCATAGCAATGGGAACAGGTGCGGATGTCGCGGTTGAAAGTGCCGGGATCACGCTTCTGAAGGGTGATCTGGTTGGTATTGTTCGGGCACGCAAATTATCAGTGGCCACACTACGCAACATCAAGCAAAACCTGTTCTTTGCGTTTGTCTATAACAGTGCTGGCGTGCCGATTGCGGCCGGGTTGCTCTACCCAATCACGGGAACGCTTCTTTCGCCCATGATTGCGGCTGCGGCCATGAGTTTGTCATCGGTATCGGTGATCTCGAATGCCCTGCGTCTTCGGTCAGTTGATCTGGACGCTTGACCTTCTAGCAGGTGGAAGCCCTATTGATGGAGCCGAATATGAATGAGGGAGATAGCCGATGAATATCGGCCAGGCATCGGATGCAACCGGTCTACCAGCCAAGACCATCCGGTATTATGAGGATATCAGCCTCATAAAACCGGCGCGGGCAACCAACGGTTATCGTGATTACGATGGGAAGGATGTCCACCGTTTGGCGTTCATTCAACGGTCGCGAAGCCTGGGGTTCACCATCGATGAATGCAGGTCGCTGTTGTCGCTCTATGAGGACAAGGCGCGTGCCAGCGCAGACGTCAAAGCACTGGCGCTGGAAAAGGTCACCGAGATCGACCGTAAACTCAAAGAGCTGAAATCATTGCGCAACACGCTCAAAACCCTCGCCGATCATTGCCATGGCGATAGTCGGCCGGATTGTCCGATCATAGATGAGATAGCCAAAGGGGTGACACCATGAGCAAGCGGAACGTTGCTATTGCTGTGATTGTGTTGGCGGGTGCAGTTCTGATCTATCGGAGTTTTCTGACAGCGGAAACCGAATCTTCCGGTGCACCACTCGCGGCAGTTGTTGTGCCGGAGCTTTCTGTCGGCGCCCAAGAGGGTGAGGGTCTGTTCAATCGCTCTTGCGCTTCTTGCCATGGCAAGGATGCTGCCGGGCAAGACGGTGTTGCTCCACCATTGGTTCACAAGATTTATGAACCCAGTCATCACGCTGATATAGCTTTTGAACTGGCAGCGAAAAACGGCGTGCGAGCCCATCATTGGCAGTTTGGGAACATGCCGCCTGTTGAAGGCATAACTGACCCCGAAATTGCCAAGATCGTTGACTATGTCCGCGAACTTCAGCGTGCCAACGGGATTTTCTGATTTGCACTTGAACGTCGCTCAGCACAACCCAAAACGCTCTCACCGTCTTGTGAGCCTGAAAGCCATTGTCCGGGCCGGTTTCTTGGGGCATGACTTTCGCGATGACTAAACCAGCTCGCCATATATCTCTTCACAGACGATTCATGCTGGTATTGCTGCTTGCTTTCGCGATTGTCATGCCGGGAGTTTTGCACGATGTGGCGATGGCTGCATCCAGTGGCGACAATGGCCATCACATGACAATGTCCACATCAGGGGATTCGTCTGGATCATCTACAGGGCATATGGACAAACACCTGTCCGGTCGGGCTAATGCCGGACTGACAGGGGCTGGTCATCACCTCAATCGGGATAAATGCCACCGAGCTCGATGGTCAATTGTCGAGCTGCTTTCAAGATAATGTCCTTCATATGATCTACATCACTTGGAGCGAAACGCTCTTTTGGTCCTGAAAAGGAGAGTGCGCCCATCAACCTGTTGCGTTGGGAAAACACGGGTGCAGCAACGCCAGCGCAGAACTTGTCGCGTTCGCCGAGCGAAACTGCGTAGAAATTGTTTCTGATCTCATCCATTTCCGGGCCACTGCTGGGCTCACTATCAAACGCCAGCAGAACCTTGCCAGCTGCTCCACGCTGTATCGGCAAGCGGTCACCAACATGGACACGGTCGAGTGTCGAATGATTGGAGTTCAGGCGAAACAAGCAGAGCCGCTCATCAGTTGTTTGACGAACATGGAAGGAAGGACTTTCTGAGCCTTCAGCCACCAGCTGCTGAAAAAGCGGCATAAATATATGGCGTAGTGGATTGGCACGCTCGTATGCGAGGCCCAACTGCATAATTGTCGGGCCGAGCGCATATTTGGACTCTTCGACCCGCACTACATAGCCTGCATCCAGCAGCGACTGAAGGAGACGCAGAATGGTGCTTTTGTATAGGCCGGTCGTCCGGGAGATTTCAGAGAGATTTCTAGGTAGATCAGAGGCCTCCAGCGCAGAAATAATTGAAAAGGCACGATCAACTGCGGCAACGCCGCGCTGCGACGTGTCTTCCGATTCGACCGACTTGTTCAAATTTCCGCCTCCCAAGTTTAGTAGATCAGCATCCCTGTTCTGTTAAACAGAACCAAATGGCAGCGGCAACCCAAGTCACCGCTTTTTGCGGCCATGGCGCATGTGACGGCTCGCCATATTGTTAATCCCGAGTCTTATTCTTGTCGTGCGCATAACGTGCAAGTGCCAAGTAGCGGTAAAGCCCATGGACAAACTTGCCATAGGGCATGGTCAGGAAAAAGGTCAGCACTGCACCAAGATGCAACGCCAACATTACACCCAGCAATGGGGTATTGCCCAGCAGGCGGAGCGCAAGCCCGGAAGCACCAGTGATCAGCAATATTGCGATGAAGCCATATTCCATTCCGCGATAGCCCGGTGTCCGCAATGCCTCTGACCGGTTTATCTTGGCAGCCAGCAGACCGACGGGACCGATCACCAATCCGATTCCGCCTGCGATACCCAGCAGCGCCGGTGCGTCCCACCAAGCATAGGGCGCCGGCCAACCGAAAAGGTAATGATACAGCGTGGCCAGAGACGTTGACGCAAAGCACAACAGGAAGCCATAAAAAGTGAAGTGATGGAAAGTCCGCCGACCGTCTGTTGGCTGGTCATCTTTATTGAAACAACCTTCCCCACCTCCATCGAGATAGGTCAGGCGCGCTGCATCATTGGCGGCTGTCGCATGGTCCGAGGCGCTGAGGTCGGTGACACCTGCATCTTTCCAGAATTGCCTGGCACCCATGGTCACCGCAATAATCATCCATAGAAATGCCAACCCGAAAATTACAATCATCGTGTTGTGCGGCATCAAGGCGTAGAACCGCCGGTCCTGCAGATGCGCAGTCCAGAGCGCAGACGGTTCGTCGACCACACTGAACCCAATCAGAAACAGTGCGAAAGTGATTGTGCAGCCAAGTGCCAGTACCATCCCGTGTTTGGCAAACAGCGGTCGTGCGACGGCGGGCCAAGCATAATGGGCGTAGCTTTCTGTACGCACCTGCGCCAACACTTTGGGTACATTGACGTTGAACTCATGCGGTGGAGAAAACTGGCAATCGTGAAAACAGGCACCGCAGCCATGGCACAAATTGGCAAGATGATTGAGGTCGCCATCGGTAAAGGAGCGCTTCATTTCCATCGCCGGGAAAACAGCGCAAAGCCCTTCGCAGTAGCGGCAGGAATTACAGACAGTCATCAGCCGGTCGGCTTCGTTCAGGGCGGGGGTGCTATGAGACATGTTTTGCGGCCTCAGTGCCTGCGATACGACCGAAAACCGCGCCAATGGTCATGCCGATCCCGGCGGCGTAGCCTTGGCCCAATACGTTGCCTGCCATGATTTCTCCTGCGGCATAGAGATTTCTGGCTGGTCGTCCATCCGCCATTACCATTCGGGCATCTCCGGCTACTTTAACCCCGAGGTAGGTGAAGGTTATGCCTGGGCGGACCGGATAGGCATAAAACGGTGGGGTTTCGATCCGCTGTGCCCAATTGCTTTTCTCAATTGCCAACCCTTTGGTGGAGTTGCCATCCTTCTCGTTGGTGTTGAAGGGTTTGCCCGCGATTACGGCTCCATTGAATTCGGTAATGGTGTTGATAAATGCCGAAGGGTCAAGCTCCAGCCTTTCGGCAAGTTCAGGTAAAGTCGATGCGGAAATCGGTGGATAGAGCGAAGGCATGAAACGCGGAATGTTGGGCGCGTCAAAGACAATATAGGCGATCTGGCCGGGTTGGTCGGCCACCAACCGACCCCAGATGGCATAGCGTTTGGGCCAAATGTCTTCACCTTCATCATAAAAGCGCTTGGCGTTCTTGTTGACAACAACACCTAATACCACACAGTCGAGTCGGGTTATGATGCCGCCATCATAGCGCGGCGCGCGCGCATCGATGGCGACGGCATGACACTGGCTTGGGTCGCCAATCTGCATGACGCCTTTTTCGATCAACATACGGGTAACAGTGCCGCGATTATAAGGCGTGCCCCGGATCAGGAAGTTTTCTGCCTTCTTGCCCCACCCTTTTTTCAGCCAGTCGAAATCTGCCTGAAATCCTCCGCAAGCCGCGACAAAGGCAGAAGCTGTGATGGTTTTCTCGCCCTCGGGATGGCGGATTGTTGCGCTTTGGAATTTTCCATTTTGAATTTCCAGATCGATGACTTCGTGCTCATAACGGGTTTCCACACCCAGCCTTTCGGCGGTTCGATAAAGCGAATTGAGCATTGAGCGGCCACCGCCGAGAAAGAAAGAATTAGTCCGGCCAAGGCTGATTGTGCCACCAAGTGAAGGTTGAAAACGAACACCTTGCTCCTGTATCCAGTCGAGCATTGGCTTGGATTGCGCAATCATCATGCGCGAGAGTTCCTGATCGGTGTTGCCATCGGTTACACGGAGCAGGTCTTCGAAGAACTCGTCTTCGCCATAGGGCCCAGTCAGGGTTTCCGTGGCGTGATCATGGGCGCAGCGCATATTGCGGGTGTGCCGGGTGTTGCCGCCGCGATAGAATTTCGGCGCAGATTCCACGATGAGAACCCGGCGACCCTTTCGCGCTGCGGCGATGGCCGCACACAATGCGGCGTTTCCGCCACCGGCCACCAGAACGTCATAGTCCGGCATTGATCAAACCTTGTCTGTGAAACGCGCCAGCACAGGGAAATAGTCCTCGGCGAAGCCCGCGTCCCTGGCCTTTTCCATCCGCGCTTTTGCCAATTCCGCACCATGAGCTTTGAAGCCGGTAAAGGCAGCCAGGTCAAGCGCGTAGCCGATGTCCTTGAGCGCGTAGTCAGTAGGGAAGGCTCCCTTTGGAAAGTTGTCTTTCAACATGGCTTTCATGCCGTGATTGCGCAGGGCAAAACTGTCAGCCGAGCCCTTGGACATGGTATCAAACAGCAGGTTCGTATCAATGCCCGCGGCCTTGCCAAGCGATAAGGCCTCCGACAGCGCAACGACCGTTTCAATCAGCACCATGTTGTTGAGGATCTTGATGACCTGTCCACAGCCGACCGCTCCGCAATGGGTAACATCGGTGGCAGCATGGGATAGCAATGGGCGGATTTTCTCGAATGTTTCACCCGATCCACCCACCATGACGGAAAGTGTGCCGTCTTCGGCTGCCTGCCTTGTGCGGGCAACCGGTGCATCTGCAAAGGCCATATTTCTGGTCGCAAGCCTAGCTTCGACATTCCGCGTGAGCGCGACAGGAGTGGTGGACATGTCAACCACCGTCAAGCCGGGTTTGCCGTTCGCCAGAATTCCGTTTTCGCCCAGAATGACCGCCTCCACTTGCGGGCCGCCGGGAAGAGAAAGAAACAGGATGTCTACCGCCGCAGCCAATTCAGCAATGCTGGCAGATTTGTTCGCGCCCAACATGACAAGTCGGTTTACAGGTGCAAGGTTCAAGTCGAAAACATGCATTTCAGCACCGGATTTTTGTAGAATATTGCGGCAGATGGGTTCACCCATCACGCCAAGGCCAGCAAAGCCTATCATCGGTGCAGACATGCAGTTTCTCCTTGAAATAATCTGGTGCACAGGAGGTTGATGCTTCCTATTCAAACACCTAAAATTGATGGCAAAGTAGACCGAAAATTCTGTTTGGCGCAACAGATTGTTTCCGGAAAAATAAATGGAAACTTGCTGCCTCGACAAAAAAGTGTTTGTTAGCTTCTTACATCGATGCCTATAAAACGGACCAACTATTCTGTTTGGTAGACCTTAGGGAGGGGAGAATGGCAGACGCACTCACCGTTTTGTCGAGGCTGCCAAGCCTGTTTAGGTACGAACCAAATTTGCTCCGCCGTGCAGCACATGCGCAAATAATTTTGCTGCTTTGCGCGAGTGAGCAGTGCTGTCGCCTGGTGATTGATGGCATTGCCAAGGGGAAGTCATGAGTTTCCAGTTTGATCCAATTCTTGGCCGTTACCTGCGGGGGCGCATCGGCGGGCGTGAGCAGCGCATTTATGTCAAAGAAGCGGGCACAGGCATTCCGATTGTTTGTCTTCACACCGCTGGTGCCGCCGGGCAGGACCCTTGGTATGACACTAACTGGCTTCATCGCGCCAATATGCATGGAGGTGAGGTATGCGCTGCCTTGATTTCCGGACTGATTGCGCCCGGTGGACCGGAGGCTGATCGGCACGAAACGCTTTGGCACTATATGCAAAGCGGTCCCGGCATCTTCAAAGGTGATCTATGGTTCTACCGAGTTGATGGCGATCTGCGTGAGACAATCGCCAGAATTGACACCACTCTGTGCCCACTTTGGCTGTTGACCGGTGAGCTTGATTTTTCATGCCGTCCTGCAGATACGCTGGCTACTGCAGAAGCCATTCCCGGCTGTACAGCTGGTGAGAGGGACCGGCTGGGACATTTCCCGATGAGTGAAAATCACGACCAGTTTACCGCCTATCTGCGCCCCGTTCTGGAGCAGTTCGCGGTCAATACCCCGGCCACCTGATCCGGAAAGCAGAGAAGGACTGTTTTATGCCGTTGTTAAATGTACCGGCCAGACTGCCGGAACCAGAGCAGATCGAACCTTTGCTGATTGGCGGCAAGTCGGTCGCAGGAGATGGACCGGTACTCGATGTGGTCAATCCGGCGGATGGCAGTTTGATCGGCCGGGTGGCAACATCGAGCCCGGCGCAAGTCAGCCAGACGATTGCCACGGCAAAAACTGCTCTGCGCAAGACCGGCTGGGGTGAATTGCCACCTCATCAACGTGCACGCATTCTGGGTAAAACAGCAGACGAGATTGAACGGCAGGCCGACCATCTGGCGCAGTTACAGATGTTGGAAAACGGAAAGACGCTAAAGGAAAGCCGTGCACAAGCCATCGCGGCAGCGGGAATTTTTCGATATTACGCAGCTGTTTGTGAATGCAGTGAGGATACCATGCCTCCTGCGCGCGGTGATTACTTCACAATGACCGTACAAGAGCCTGTGGGCGTCGTCGCCGCTCTCACGCCGTGGAATTCGCCCTTGACAATGGGGGCCCAAAAAATTGCCCCGGCATTGGCTGCAGGCAATGCGGTGGTTCTAAAGGCCGCTGAAACGACCTCTTTTGTCTCGCTGGCACTTGGTCAATGTGTGGTCGTCGCTGGCGTACCCGATGGCCTGGTCTCGGTTATTGCAGGTCAGGTGGAAACAGCCATTGCCCTGGTCAACGATCCGGGGATCGGCCTCATTTCCTTTACCGGCGGCACATCCACCGGGCAAAGCATTGCACGCGATGCAGCCGACCGGCTGGTGCCGCTGATTCTGGAGTTGGGTGGAAAGTCTCCGCACATCATTTTCGCGGATGCTGATCTGGAAGCGGCTGCCAAGACTGTTGCCGCTGGAATATTTGGCGGAACAGGACAATCATGTGTTGCCGGTTCGCGGCTGTTTGTTGAAAACAGTGTCGCCGACACGTTCCGTGATCTGTTGATCGCAGAGGCAAACGCAATGCCTGTCGGTCCACCGTCTGATCCAAAAAGCATGTTGGGGCCGTTGGCATCCTTTGCCCATCGCGACCGGGTGGAGGGTTTCGTTGAGCGCGGAGTTGCGGCGGGCGGTGAAATCCTCCTTGGGGGCAAGCGGCCTGACGGCGAAGAGTACGTAAATGGAGCTTATTATCTCCCTACGATCATCGGCAATATCGACAATACTTCTGCCATTGCGCAGGAAGAAATATTTGGACCGGTTTTATGTTTTATGACGTTTGAGGATGAAGCCGATCTGATCGCCACAGCAAATGACAGTGTCTTTGGTCTAGCGGCCGGCATCTGGTCCAGTGACTATAGACGGGCCTGGCGGGTGGCGCGCGCGCTTGAAGCGGGGACAGTCTGGATCAACACCTACAAACAGCTATCAATCGCTGCGCCCTTCGGCGGATTCAAGCTCTCCGGTCTTGGCCGTGAAAAAGGCTTGCAGGGTATGCGGGCCTATCAGCAGACAAAAAGCATTTATTGGGCTGTATAGGACATCCGAATATTGGTCGCTCTTGGTCACGCAGCAAGAAAAGTCCGATAAATATCCATCGTTCTCTCGGCCAATACCGGATCGGGATCAGGCCACCAGACCGTTGTCGGCGTTTCGCGGAACTCCACCAGACCATCGGGAACATAATCGCGGGACTCTTCGACACCGTTTTTGAGCATGTCATTGGGTCCTGCACAGATCAAAGCCGGGCAGGAGAGCAATGGCAAGCGCGAGCGAATGTCATAGGCAAACGCGGAACGATAAGCCCCATCGTAAGTTTGGCCGCTTTCAAGTATGCCGATGGCATAGCGATGGAGTTCCCAGGATGATGGGACCCCCAATTGGCGCGCTGCTTGCCGATCGACCCGGTACCAAGGCCAATACATGAACATGTCGCGCCGCCAATTCCAGACGAGCGGAAGGTGCAGGCCCCATTTGTCGGGCCTAATCGGCGGGAAGTAGTTTCCCAGGAGATCGGCCTGAAAATCCGGCGAGATGAATACTGGCCCTTCCATGACAATCCTGCCAATGCGTTCGGGTGCCAGAATGGCCAGTTCGAGTGCAACTAGTGAGCCTGTATGTGACCCCCAAACATCGAGTTTCTTGATGTCCATTGCGGTGATCAGCGCCAACATGTCAGCGGCGAGACTTTCAATAGTCGGTTGCTCGGTCCATTTGTCGGAAAGACCATTGCCGATGAAATCGACCGAAAAAGCACCACGCGTGGGCGCAAGACCCGTCACCACCGGTGCAAATTGCGATGAAGAACCACCGCCTGTGGGAATAACCAGAACAGGATTTTCACCGGAGCCTGAGCGACGTAGATGCATGCGACCGCGATCGGTCTCCACATAATCGAACCAGATTGTGCCTTCCGCTGTGGGTGTAGCCGACGGTGGATTTTTACCGGTTGATGCTTGCAAAGCAGCACCTAAGAAGTCGGCCAGATCGTTTGGGGTTTCTGCGGCTTCAACAGGGCCGTTTTTGTCGCAAAGACAAAGCATCCAGAGTGCTGCGTATCGATCAGGGCGGACTGCAGCCGCAGTAACGGTTGCAGCCAAAGCTTCTGGTTCAGGCAGAGCTTCGCCGGATGTTGCCGGCTGAGTAGGATCATCCGGAATTAGTAAATGGCGATCACGGATAAAGCTCCAGAGGGCTTGAAGGTGTGTGCCATCTTGTTGGGGTTCGAGATCAGGTGTCGCGATTCCCGTTTTGCGCCACCCATGCGCGCGCGTTCCGTTGATCGCGAAGACCTCGCTGACTTTTACGCCCATTTTCTCAGCCAGCCGCGCGGCAAGAATGTCGGTGAGATCCAGACCGGCCACTACAACCGGACCATCGCCAAGCCAGCTCAGCGCTTCGGCAAGAGTGGTAGCCATTTCGTCGGGTGTGGAAGGACCGATATTCGCCGAGCCGCCGATGCCTGGCAATTCAGGAACGATGACACGCCAGCCAGAACATAAAGTGCTCAGTCGCGTGGCAATTTCTTCGGCCGAACTGATAAGCCCGGGAAGAACAACCAAATCGCCGCCACTGCCTGCCTGCCATAGCCGGATTTGTCCGGCTGTGGTTGTGATGTAATGCGGTGTTGCAGGTTTCATGGCTGATACCTTCCCTTGTCCGCCTGCCAAAGAGCAGGAGGGATTTCAGACGGGTTGCGCAAAGCAGCCCGCGCGTTGACTTGTGTATGAGTGCCGTCCCGATTTGCCAAAACACCCCGGGACGGGTTTGTCAGACGCCCAGATAGGCAGCCTTGACGCGCGGATCGGCGAGCAGAACATCAGCTTTTTCTTCCAGCGCGACGCTTCCGGTCTCAAGCACATAACCGCGCTTGGTAAGACGCAAAGCCAGATCGACTCGTTGTTCCACAAGGAGGATGGTCATGCCCGCCTCGTTGAGGCTGCGGATCGTGTCTTCCAGAATGTCGACCAGAATAGGCGCCAGCCCCAGAGATGGCTCGTCCAGCATCAGGCAGCGCGGGTTGGCCATAAGGCCACGTGCGATTGCCAGCATTTGCTGCTGGCCACCCGACATGGTGCCAGCCTTCTGCTCTCGTCGTTCCAAAAGGATAGGGAACAGTTGATGAATCCATTCAACCCGCTCGCCATAGGACCGACCACCGGGCCTGGCGCGAACAGCGCCGAGTTCAAGATGTTCGTAGACAGTCATATCCGGGAACAGCAATCGGCCTTCCGGCACCTGGACCAACCCGTGAGCAATGATGTCATGGGGGTCCATCTTGTCAATGCGTTCGCCATCAAAGGTGATAGAGCCTTCAACCGGGCGAAGCATGCCGGAAATGGTTTTCAGCGTGGTGGTCTTGCCTGCGCCGTTGGAGCCAATGAGTGTGACGGCTTCCCCTGCGGCAACATTCAATGACAGACCATGAATTACTTCGCGGCGTCCGTAGCGAACCACGATATCTTTGACCTCAAGCATCGACGACCTCCCTGCCGAGATAAACCCGTACGACTTCGGGATTGTTGACGACTTCATAAGGGCTACCTTCGGCAATCTTGATGCCGTGGTCGATAACAACAACCCGATCGCATACGCCCATGACAACACGCATATGATGTTCAACCAACAGGATGGAGATTCCCTGATCGCGGATGTTCTTGATCATCGAAACCAGCCGTTGGCCTTCTTCCGGGTTCATACCGGCGGCGGGCTCGTCAAGCAGCAACAGATCGGGCTTGGCTGCAATCGCGATGGCAATTTCAAGGCGCCGTTGTTCGCCATAGGACAGTGATTCCGCGTTGACTTCAGCGCGATGGTCGAGTTCCACGAAGGCCAAGGCAGCCATGGCTTCCTGGTCCACGTCGACTTCTTCATCGCGCCAGGCTTTGGAGCGGAAAATTGCTGAAACCCACCCTGTCTGTTTGTGTCGATAGGTGGCGGCACGGACGTTCTCGATCACTGAAAGCGACGGAAACAGGCTTGTGATCTGAAAAGTCCGGGTCATGCCGAGTTGCGCCATGCGGTCTGCTGGCATTGCTGTGCAATCCACGCCCTTGAAGTGAACCGCACCGGAGGTAGGTGGCATGGAACCGGCAATGACATTGAAGAAGGTCGTCTTTCCGGCACCATTCGGGCCGATAACGCCGAGGATTTCGCCTTTTTCAACTGTCAGGTTGACGTCTTTGACGGCGGCAAGACCGCCAAAGGACCGACACAAGTCCTTGACTGTAAGAATGGAAGCCGAAGTCATTCGGTAACCTCCTTGGTGTTTGTGCGCCGTCCGACAAATCGATCCCACAGGCTGATAACGCCGCCGGGCAAGAAGATGACCGATGTGGTCAGCAAGACTGCGAAGATAACTAGACGGGCCGGTCCGAGTGCCCGAAGCACTTCCAGCAGACCGACATAAATCAGTGCACCGATGATCGGGCCTGCAATTGTTCCGCGTCCGCCAACAATGACCATAATGATTAGTGCAGCAACATATTGCATGCTCATCACATCCGGTGTGACCACGGTAAGATAGTGGGCATATACTGCACCACCGACGCCGGCGACTGAAGTGGCAACAACGAAGCCGAGCAGCTTGATGCGAAATACATCTATGCCCAGAGAGGCGGCAAGTGGTGCATTTTCGCGCGTGGCGATAAACGCGCGCCCCGTCCGACTGTTCATCAACGCGTGACAGGCATAGCCAAAGGCGACGACCAGTGCGAGCGTCAGAAAATAGTAGCCACGCGCGCCTTCGAGTGCGAGGTGGCCTTCACCCCACAGGCCCAGCGGCTGAATGTTGGATATGCCCATGGGTCCGCGGGTCAGGTCTACCCAGTAGTTGGTGACGGTATAGATGATCGAACCAAAACCGAGTGTCAGAATAGCGAATTGCGGGCCGACAATCCTGAGCGACACATAGCCGATGAGAAACCCGAATATGCCCGCTACAACAGCCGCCAGAATGAGGCCGGGGATTCCGGCGAGACCAAAATGCATGCCGAGAATGGCAGCAGTATACGCACCAATTCCGAAGAAAGCGGCATGGCCGAAGCTCAATTCACCGATATAGCCGATGATGACATTGAGGCTGAGCGCCAACAGCGAAAACAGCATCCAGAGCACCATGAGGTGATGGAAATAGGTGTTGCCGGTGGTAAATGGGAGGGCAATCGCGCCTGCGATTATGATTGGAAGTCCGATTTTCATGTTCATGATCAGGTCCTCCGCGCTGTGCCGAACAGGCCCTGGGGGCGGAACAACAACACGACAATGATGATGGCGTAGCCGATTGCCTGGGCGAAGCCGAGGGAAATGTAGCCGCCGGCAAGTGATTCGATGATGCCAAGTGCGAGGCCGCCGATAACTGCGCCGGGAATGCTTCCCAGTCCGCCGAGAATGACGACGATAAAGCCCTTCAGGACCGCCCACCCACCGATGGTCGGAAAGATCATTGAGGTTGGTCCAACCATTGCTCCGGCCAGTGCAGCAAGACCGCAGGCCAGGACGAAGGTCACGGTATAGACTTGGCGTATATTGACGCCGGTAAGCGCTGCACCTTCCGGGTTTTGCGCGGTGGCGCGCATCATTTTGCCCATGCGGGTGCGACGAATAAAGAGGTTGAGCAGTATCAACACGACAGCGCCCACGAAAAAGATAAGGACGCGTTGTTGGGTGATGACCAGTTGGCCAACTTCAATGATACTGTCTGCGAACGGGCTGGGGACATATTTGGGGTCCGCCCCAAACAGCAACTCGCCACCATTGGTCAGAAGAAGTCCCAATCCAAGGCTTGATAGCAGTATCGTAAACTCGTGTTCTTTTCGCAGTGGCCAAAAGAACAGCCGGTTGGCGAAGATCCCGAGCACAGCGACACCAAGGGTGGCAACCACAGCAGCAGAGATATAATCCAAACCGAGCAGTTTGACCGCAAAGTAGGTAAAAAACGCGCCGAGCATATAGAACTCGCCATGGGCGAAATTGATGATGTGCAGAACGCCGAAAACCAGTGTCAGGCCTGTCGCGATCAGTACGTAGGTCATCCCGTTGACCATGCCATTGGTCAATTGCTGGGCGAGAACGTCATAGTCCATTGGAATTCCCCAGTTGAAAAGGGTGCGCGAAAGATCCCGCGCACCCTGTTAGAGTATCAGTCTTTGACAGAGGAGATCTGGCCGTCATTAACCTGAACGAGATAGATGTTCTGCAATGCCTGGCCGATATCATCGAAGTTGATCGTTCCAAGGATTGTATCCCACGAATGTCCGCGAAGCGCTGCGGCGATCTTGTCGTAGTCACGCGCACTGCCTGCTTCTTCCATGGCACCGGCGAGCAATTCTATGGCTTGCGCACCCAGTGTGCCGATGAAGGCAGGCTCATTGCTAAACATCGAGCCATACTGCTCTGCCCATGCTTTCAGCTTGGCATTATCGCTATCAGGAGCGAAAAGCGACACAGAGTAGACACCCTCAAGGGAGGAACCAGACAGTTCAACGAGCTTCGGGTTCATATTGCCGGCAGAGGCAATCGTTAGCCCCTTGTAAGCAGTTTGCTTGATCTGACGATAGATGGTCGCGCCCTGGGCGGTGTTGATTGCCGAGACGTAGATGGCATCAGACCCGAGAGCCTTGAGCTTGGTCAAAGCAGTAGTGAAATCGGTATCTTCCTTGTTGTAGAACTCGTTGCCGAGCACTTCGATGCCGCATTCACCCAAAAGCTTCTTGTAGTTCTCGACTTCCAATCGACCGTAGTCGTCATTGATTGTGATGAAGGCGATGTTCTTGATGTCCATCTTGTCGCAGATGAACTTGGCATAGGTTTCTGACATCATGTTCGACGTGGCATTGAGCCGGAAGAGGTACTTGTGCCCCTCCTTGGTAGTGTTCGGATGCTGGGTCGAAGTCATGATGTTGATGATCTTGTCGCGGGTAACCTCTTTCATGGTCAGAGCGACCGAGGAGAACCAGCCACCTACGATGGCATCGACATCATCTTGTTCAATGGCGCGCTTGGCGGCACTGACGCCTTCTTCCGGGTTGCCTTTGTCGTCATATTTGACGAGCTCGATCATCCGGCCATCAAGAATTCCTCCATTCTTGTTGACGATCTCGACCATGGCTTCCATGCCTTCAACCGCAAGCTGGCCGTCAAAAGCTCCTGCGCCTGAAAGCGGGGCAATTGTGCCGATGCGTACGGGTTTTTTGTCTTCAGCGTGTGCGACGAACGAACCGCCTGCCATTGCCACAGCGGCAACTGCCATCAGTAGTCTGCGTTTCAACATAGTCTTAGTCCTCCCTTTGAGACCTTTTACGGGTTACTTAGTGCTGCCAAATCAGGTGTTTGGCAGGTATTGAATTTGAAGAGCTTCGATTTCGGTAAATCCGATGAAATCGATGAACTTATTGTGGTCCATTCTGCCGTGTGGCAGGCCCTGGACGCATCGCTTTTCGGCGAGAACCTTAAGGTTTTCCTGCATCGACTGGGCAATTGTCATGAGCGGAACAAGCGCGAAAGTGGCCATGCCCGCAACACTTTCAATCTCTTCCGGAGCCAAGTTTTCGAGCCAGCCAAGAACCTGCAGCGACAGCGGCACACCGCAGCCTTCACGCATGGCACGCAGGCCTTCAATCGAATTGAAACATTTCGAGATCGGCTGAATGATATCGGCACCGGCAGCAACATAGGCTTTGCCGCGCCTGATGGCTTCAGCAGGATCGACCACATCCGTACGGGCAATAATTGCCATGTTCGGGTCGCGGCGGGCCGCTGCTGCGGCCTCAATCTTTGCCACAGCCTCTTCGAAAGGGACAACTTCCACGCCGCCAACACAGATCGGGCAGCGCTTTGGTGCGACCTGATCTTCAAGGATGACGCCTGAAAGGCCTGCAGCTTCGAATTCGCGAACTGTTCGCATGACGTTGATGGCGTTGCCGTATCCGGTGTCTATATCTGCAATCACCGGTTTGTCGACCACATTGACAACATTGCGTGTGACATTGAGGTTTTCCGTCATCGTGTAAAGTTCGGCATCGGGCAGGCCAAGGTGGCTTGCTGAAACACCGAAGCCGGATGTCATGATTGCATCAAATCCTGCTTGCTGGATGAGTTTTGCCGAAAGCGCATCATAGGCGCCCGCAGCCCAGACGGTTTTCTGGCTTTTCAGGCGGGTGATAAACTCTGAACTTCGTGGCATTCAAACTCTCCTCGGATGTGATTGACCTGCTGCCAGTGCAATCAGGTAACTGGATTCATTTTGAGGTACGGAAGCAGACCGCCAGCCTCAAGCATTTGCTGGTCACTGTGTGCCAGTGGCTCAAATTCGATTTGCGTGTCTTGGGTGAAGTTGCGCACCAGCCCGGCTTGCCAGTCGACTTCAATTTCGTCCCATCGATTGACCTGCGCCCTGATGCCAGGGCAACTGCACTGAGGAAAACCCATGGAAATCTCGCCGCGCCAATAGCCCGGGGAAAAGGATTCCGCAATCACGCCTTCTATGCCCAGGTGACGCAAAGCCTTCATTGGCGGATAGTGAGGGTGACCGTAACCGAAGTTGTGACCGCCGATGATGATGTCGCCCTGTTTGACCTGACTTGCGAAATCCGGGTCATAGGAGGTCATGGCCAGACTTGCGAGCTCATCAAGATCCTGGATCTTGATGTTCTTGACACCAACGATCTGATCAACATCGAAATCGTCTTCTTCGAAGATGAAGGCGGCGCGGCCCTTGAGGTTTTTCAATGACATGCCAGACCTCACATGTATTTGCGCGGGTCGGTAATCCGACCTTCGATTGCCGATGCCGCGACAGCGGCGGCGTTGCATAGATAAATCTCGGAATCCGGGCTGCCCATACGGCCCTTCACGTTGAGTGTACCGGTGGATACCGCGCGCTGTTTTTCGGTCATGGTCGCAATGCGGCCAAAGCAATAGTCGCAGGATGGCGATGAGATGAAGGCTCCGGCTTCGGCAAGCGTGGATATGTAACCAAGGCGGGCTGCGTCGGCCATGATCTCCTGGCTTGTCGGAATGACATGCAAGCTGAAACCTGTTTTAACGCGGCGACCTTTTAGAATTCGGGCGGCGATCTCGATGTCTTCAAGTCGGCCGGATGCACAAGAGCCGAGATATCCAGTCTGTACTTCCAGCCCGGCATATTCGGAGAGGTTCTTGGTGTTGGCAGGTGTCGGTGGAACAACGACGATTGGCTCAAGTTCGGACATGTCGATGTCATGGACCACTGAGTATTCAGCATCGGGATCGCTATAGACAGGGTCAAGTTGTTTGCGAGCGCGGGGCAGGGCGTAGTCCAACCGTTTCTGGTCGGGATTGACGATGGCTGTGAGTGCGCCGGTGAACATGGCGAGACAAGTGATCGATTGGATACCCTCAGTCGTCAGATTATCCAGACCGTCACCGCCCAGTTCCATGACCTGGAAACGGCAGGAGGAGGGTCCAAGCACCCGCACAATATGATGGAAAACATCACGCGCCATAACACCGGGGCGCAATTTGCCAGTCAGGTTGATGCGAACGGTCTGAGGAACTTTGATCGACACTTTTTCGCGGACAAATGCCTCAAGTACATTGCGGCGCATACCGATTCCGAGCGTACCATAAGTGCCCAACTGGCTGATGTGACCATCGAAGTGGACAACGAATGCACCCGGGGTGGCAAAGCCGACTTCGGCTGCGACCTGGTGGCCAATGCCGCGACGTTCAAACAGCTCGACTTCATTTTCTTCACACCATTTGCGTGTGCCTTCGTGAAGTTCTTCTTCCTTTGGGGTTGCGACAGGAACCATATGGTCGATGAAGATGCCATAGCGCTCGGGCTCTGCAACTTTATCAATGCCGAATTCCTCTTTCATCTGCTTGAAGTAGACGTCCGTGTAGCCCGGAAAATCATAGGCGAGAACGAAATCAGGCTTGGCCATGATTTCATCACCAGCTTTCACACTTGGCAGTCCGGCTGCGCGCGCCAGTATCTTCTCTGTAATTGTGTAGCCCATGTTGTATTCCTTCCGTCGGCCGATTGGCGCCGACCTTTGCTATCGCTCGTCTTTTGAACCCAGCCCCAAAGAGCCAGGGTTCATCAGGCCATCCGGGTCGACTGCATTCTTGACAGCACCAAGAAGCGCCCAGGTGGTTGGCTTGAGAATGGATTTAAACGGGTAATCGCGGGCGACCTGCCAGTTGACACCACCGAGCGAGATGTAGAGATCCTGGGTGGCGGCCCGCAATTCGGCAACAGCCTGGCGAGCGGATTCATTGGCTTTACGGTCGCGCCAGGGTTTGACGACATCTTCGCCAACGCTTCTGGCATGAAGATCGGTGATCTCGTCGGTCCAATAGAAGGCCGGTTCGATGAAGAACTCACCGCCAACTGTCATGGTCATGACCGAATAGACAATCCCGTGGCGATCCATGAATTCCTTGCGCCCTGCAAAAAACGCATCGTTGGCTTCAACCACCCGCTGCCATTCGCCAAGCGGGAAAACACCGTGAATGGGAACCCAACGTTCGCCGTTCAGCCCAAGCATGCCCCGTACCGGGCTGAAGGGCTTTGATCGCATGACTTTTGGTACAGTGTTTTCAATGACGACACCTCTGGACTGGCCGATTTCGGTGGCGCGGTCCATGGAGGTCTTCAACTCGGCTGCGTTACGTCCTTCAATGACAATGTGAAGGGTGAATTCATGAGCCTTGAGAAAATTGGCGCCACCGGCGGCAACAGATGCGGCGTCTTTCAAGCCTGATATCAAGGTCTTGCCGCCCTTGACCACGTTGCCCAGGGTTTTCAATCCGTCGGAAATGCGGTTGACCGATGCCGAGTGGGAGGCCTTGGTTTTGTCGATGCCAAAACCCTCTGCAACCAGACGCTCACGGGCCAGGTCGACTTGAACGGCGGCCATGTCGGCCATCGTCTTGAAGCCGAACGAAAGGTAACCAACTTCAACTGGTTGCTGCCACAGGCGGAGCGTTGCGGCTGTCTTTAGACCAAGTGCGCCGTTGTCGCCGAGGAACAGACCAGTCATGTCCGGCCCGCCTTCTCGGCTGAAAGGTTTGGTATTGTGGCGACCACCGGAGCCAGTCGTTACCCGCGAGCCATCCGCGAGAATGACTTCAACGCCGATGACGGATTCAGCGACTGTTGCATTGAGAGCCGACCCAAAGAAGGCGCTGTTTTGTGACAACGCACCGCCGACCGTGGCGTTAATGCCAGAAAGCGGCCCCCAATAACCGGTGCGCAGGCCTGTGCCTTCAAGTGCGGCATTGACTTCGGCCCAGGTGCAGCCAGCTTCGACTGTCAGATAGAGATCATCTGGATTAACCTCGATGACTTTTCCGACATTGCGCATGTCAAACACGACGGCATTTTCGAACGCTGGAAGATAACCTTTGGTGTAGGACATGCCGCCGCCACGCGGGACAATGGCAATGCCTGCGCGGGTGCAAATACCAACGGCGGTCGCCGCCTCCTCGGCATTTTGCGGCATGGCCACGCCAAGAGGTTGAACACCAGGCTGCCAGAAAACGTCGTTGGTATAATAGGCGCGTGTCGCATCATCAGATTTGAAGCGATCGCCGAGCAACGCGCTCACTTCGCCAAGAGCTGAATTTATCGTGTCCGGTTTGATTTGGGTCTGCGTCATTGTCATGTCTTTCTCCCTGCGGTTCATCAAGCCGGATCAACCGGGATGAACCGATAACCGCCATCGTCCCTGCGGCTGATACGGCCAGCATGGGGACGGTCGAAATGTGCTGGAAAGATGATTGCGTCGCGATCTGCACAATGGGCCAGAACCCTTGCGCGGGTAACGGGCGCGAGTTCATTGTTTTCGCAAAGAAAACAGTTGAGGTCCGGCTTGAAGACCTGCATCGCGCGGTGCATCACGTCTCCGGTGAAAACACCGGTTTCGCCCCTGGATGTGATCTGCATCATCAACTGGCCGCTGGTATGGCCGGGTGCTGCAATGAAAGAGATTCCGTCGCGCAATTGGTCACCGTCTTGCACCCAGTCGGCAAGACCTGCCGCAACGATGGGGTCAATGGAATCTCTGATGATCGGCACGCCCTCGGGTTGGGCAAGCGCAGTGACCCCGCCAGGCTGCCAATTGGCATATTCGTGATACCCGAAAACATAGCGGGCATTCGGAAAAGTCGGCACCCAGTGGCCCTCAACAAGTGTTGTATTCCAGCCTGAATGATCGACATGCATGTGGGTGTTGACCACCAGATCCACATCTTCAGGGGCAACCCCATGCTTTTTGAGTTCGCCCAGATAATCAGTCGAAAGCATGTGAAAGCGAGAGTAAGTGGAATTCAATCGTTCCTTGTCGTTTCCGCTGGCAGTGTCGACGAGGATGACTTCGTCGCCATAGCGGACGAGCCATGTGTGGATGCTGGCAAAGGTGTGGCCGGTCTCGGGATCGATCCGGTCGATGGTCCGCAGTTCAGGCCAGGTATCGAAAATGGCAGAATCGAAATCCGGGAACTGCATCGACGGGGGAAACCCCGGCGAAGAGAACTCTTCAACCCGTTCGACAACGATATCACCGATGCGCCAAGCGGCCATCTCGCACTCCTCCCGTTCCTCTCCATCAGCTAAACAGCCCCTTGAATTTGTGTCAACAGATAAAATGCATTTCGTATAGTGAAATGAAATTGACAAATTGCAATTTGGAATAATCAATAGTATCGCCTGCACGACTGGGTTTATGGTGCAGTGTCGATGAATAGGAATTCAGGCACCGGCCGGGAGGACGGGAGATTGATGGAACGCCAGACAAGCAGTGCCAATAATGTGCGGGCGGTGACGCGTGCGGCGGATATCCTGCGCACATTCAAGTATCAACCAAGGCAATCTCTCGCGGAAGTTGCGTCGGCGGCAGCGTTGGATAAAGGCACAACGCGGCGCCTTCTGTTGACCATGATGCATTCGGGGCTTGTGGTTCAAGATCTGGCTACACAGCGGTACGGGCTGGGTCGGCTTGTGCGCGAACTGGCTGCCAGTGTAACCGAGGATTTCGACTTGCGGTGCGTTGCTGTGCCTGAATTGACAGCGATTGCCCATGAACTTCACCTCACCACGTTTCTGACCGTGTATCGCGATCATTCCGCACTGTGTCTGGAACGCATTCACGACATGCAGGGAATGGAAGTTCATTGGTGGCCGGTTGGCGGTACCATGCCATTGAACTCTGGAGGCGCGCCAAAACTTCTGTTGTCGTTTCAATCAGAGGATGAAATCGAGGAGGTCCTCAAGACCCCGCTTCAACCCAACAATTCGGCGGCAATCACTGATCCGGTTCTCTTCCGCAACCATCTTACCGAGATCCGCAAGCGTGGGTGGGAATATGCTGAAGATGACGTGACCGAGGGGCTGTCAGCTTTGGCTGTTCCTGTTCTTGATTCCGAGGGACAACTGGTTTGCGCCATATCGATAGGTGGCCTCACACCGCAAATGAACGGTAGTGAAGTACCGCGCCACCTGGGTCGCCTGCAGGAGGCGGCGGCGCGAATATCAAAAGCGCTAGGATACTGACCTTCATTCCCGTGACGCGGCGAGAATTGAATTCTGCATCCACGTATCGGAAAGTTTGGGATTTTTCTCGGTGTTATGCACTTAGGCAAGATACTTAAAAAAATGGTTTTTGACAGTGGCACGAGCCTGCTGAACAATTGTGTTCGGACGGCGCTACACACGAGACATGATTGGGATGCCCGCTGTTGCGGCGGAAGTGGCCCAACATTCAATCCACACGTCGACGTGCCTAGCGTGGTTGAACTTATACCAATCCCTGAATCGGCCGCCTCCCGCTTTTTTAGTCCCGGCATCGAACGTACCCAATGGGGACTGTGGTGAGTGCTCGCCAACACTGCTCTGTGTGGAGACCATAAAAAACGTGGTTAACAAATCTCTGACAGCCTGCCCGTGGGTTTCAGGCTGAGATAGTCGTTTTTACCGTATTTCAGGTGTTTCTGGCCCAATTGAGCGGTCGCGATTAACCCGGCATTAATTCAATAATCATAATGTTTCGTTGAGAAACAGGGTTAATGCGGGGTAAAATCCTGTAGCCATTATGGTGTGGAGTACAAGTTTTGATGGACAGATATGCAACATCAACCAGACTCCTTTGGGTGGTGCTGATGCTTGTTGGTTTGGCCGGATGTTCACTTACTCCCCGAGCGCCTGCCGAGGCAGCATTTGCCCATCAAGCATCATTCTACATGCAGCGAATGGTTGCCAACCAGGCCCCCGTTCACGCAACCATCAGCCTTGGTGAAGCCATGGCACGGGCGTTGAAATATAATCTTGAACTTCGGGTCAGGCAGGATCAGACCAATCTCGCCAATGCAAAACTCAAGTTGCAGCATTACAGCCTTTTGCCAGAAGTCGTTGCCAATTCCGGTTATGCGAACCGCAACAGCTATCAGGCATCAACCAGTCTGGACTTGATTTCCAATCGGCTTGACAGCAATCCGTCGACTTCTCAGGACCGACGTCAGCTTAACTCTGACATCACCATCGGTTGGGACATTCTCGACTTCGGTGTGTCTTATATTCGCGCCCAGCAAGCAGCTGATGAAGTGCTGATCGCGCGCGAGATTTGGCGCAGCACACTTCACAAGATGATTGAGGATGTCCGCATCCAGTATTGGCGCGCCTCTACCTATCAGCGGCTGATTGAGCGGCTGAAGAAGCTGGACCGGCGGACAACTGCGGCACTCGACAATAGCGCAAAACTGTCGCGCGGTAGTCAAGCCAATCGATTGGCCGTCCTGAATTCTGAACGCGAACTGGTCAGGGTGAAACAGGCAATCAAGGATCTCGAACAGGACCTGATAGCCGCCAAGGTTGAATTGGCGCGCTTGATGAACCTGAAACCTGGTGTTGAGTTTGCGGTGAAAACAGACCGGCCGACGCACCGCCATGTCATAATCCAGATGCCAATTGATGACTTGCTTGAACTGGCTGTTACAAAGCGGCCTGAGCTGCGACAAAACTGGTACGAACACCGGATCAATGTGAAGGAGGCACAAGCCAATGTTCTTGACCTCATTCCAAGTCTGCGCGGTTATCTGACCTACAACATGAGCAGCAATTCGTTTTTGCTGACCAATGGTTGGGCTTCTGCGGGAGCGACGATGAGCTGGAGTCTGATCAAGTTGTTTCAGTATCCGGCAAAACGTTACGCAGTTGCCACCAAACAGGAACTCCTCGATCGGCAGGCGCTGGCCATGTCGATGTCAGTGGTAACCCAAGTCTATCTGGGCTTGGTCCGCTATGACTATTTTAACGAAAAGCTGGCGATGGCCGAGAAGTACCTCTCGGTTCAGAAACGGTTGACCCGGCAGATGCAACTTGAAGCTCGGGCCAGCCGCGTGAGCGAGCAGGAACTCATTCTTGAAGAAATGAATGAGCTGATAGCCGAGGCCAAATACGATATCGCCTATGCAGATGTGCAGAAAGCCTATGGCGGATTGATCGCCAGCATTGGTCTTGAATTCAGCCCAGTACTCGATCCACAGGCGCCGCTGGATCAACTCGCCGCTTCATTGGAAGCCGGTTGGAATGGTGCGCTCGACAAACATCAAGGCTTGACCTTGATCTCCCAAGCCAAAAGCGCGGGGGAATAGATCGATGGGGATCGCGCGCAAAATCATTCTCGGAAAAGCAGGTAGCAGGCTTGGACAAGGCATGTGCAAAATTCGTGATCTGTTGGGTGCGGGAGTGTTGCTGGCGTTGACGGCGGACATTGCTGCGGCTGTTGATATGGGGACGGAAGTCCCAGTCCGTGGGGTCATTCGCTCGGTGAATCAGGCAACGCTTTCAACTGATATTCGCGCGCCAGTCATCATGATGGGCTTTCGCGAAGGTGAGCGTTTTGCGAAGGGCCAAGCGCTGGTGGAGTTTGATTGCCGGGCAGAGAAAGCGCGGTTGCATGCGGCCGAAGCCCTGCGTAAGGAAAAGTCTGTCAGCCTGAAAAGCGCGCGATATCTGCAGGGCATGAAAGCGGGCAGTTCCCAGGATGTCCAGATTTCAGAGGCTCAGGTTGAACGGGCCGCTGCCGATATTGCCGCAATTGAAGTAAGACTTGATGGATGCGTTTTGTCTGCACCCTATGACGGTGTGGTCTACAAGACTCATGTACGCCAGAACGAGATGCCGGCGGAAGGTGCGCCGATTGTTTCCATTGTCGACACAGACGATCCGGAAATTGAACTGATTGTATCTTCCAACTGGATCAAGGCCATGACCGCAGGACGCAAGTTCCGCTTCAAGGTTGATGAAACTGCCGAAACCCATGCAGCGATTATTCGCAGAACCGCGCCTGTGGTCGATCCGGTCAGCCAGACGGTCAAAGTCTATGCGCAGTTTGTCGAACCCGAGGTCCCGGTATTGCCTGGCATGAGCGGTGATGCGACCTTTGATCTCGATTGGGAATTAAGATGAACGCGCGCGTAAGATCCCAAGATTTCAGTCGGGCCCCGTTACGACCGCGCCCTGCTGGCGTCCACCCTCCGGCTCAATCTGAATTGCGGGCAGGTCTTGATCAAGAATTGCTCAAAACCGAGACCATCGACCAACTCAATCTGGTCATGGCAAATGTGTTGCGGGCCCGCGTTTGCGCCCAACAGGTGTTTGTGTTCAGCAATCGACCGGCGCCCCAGGTTGTAGCGATCTCCAGCATGCAGCAAGCCAATCGGCAATCACCGCTGGTTCAAGACCTCGAGCAGGTGGTGCGCGTGTTGTTCAGCGCGGGAGAGTTGGCAGCGCCTCGCATGTTGACACTAGGGGCTGAGACGATTGACTTCGCTCCGCATCTGAAAGCCTATCCGTTTCGACATCTGGTCTGGACGCCGTTTATCGGTGCGGACGACAGCTCTTCCGGCGGTATTCTTTATGCCCGCAAAGATTGTTGGCAGGATGAGAATGTCACCGACCTTGCTGGCTGCGCTCAGCTTTTTTCGCAACGGCTAGAGGCGCTTGAACCGCGGGGGCCGCCTGATGGAAAATCAGTAAAATGGTTGAAATCCGCAAACAGGAGCAAGACCGGGCTGATCGCCGGAATATTGGTTCTCTTAGCGCTCTGCACACCGACAACAATGAGCGTAAGTGCTCCGTTTCAAGTCGTCAGCCGTGATCACCTGGTCATTTCCGCACCCATTGAAGGAGTTGTTGAAGACATTTTGGTCATGCCTGGAGAATACGTTTCTGTCGGCCAACCGCTGGTCAAATTTGTTGATACCGAGCGGCAAAACCAGGTTTCCATTGCCTTGCGGGAAGTGGATTTGAGTGAAGCGGTACTCAAACGTGCCAGCCAGCTTTCCTTTGAAGATGAAGACGGTCGACGTCAGCTGGGCCCATCAATGGCGGATGTTGCGATCAAGCGGGCGGAATTGAAGCTTGCCCAAGATCAGTCTTCACGAGCGACAATAATTGCCAAATCAGCAGGCATTGCTGTTTTCTCGGATGAAAAGTCGCTAACTGGTCGCCCCTTTTCCATCGGGGAGCGTATTCTCGATATCTCAAATCCTGATCAGATCGAATTTGAAATTGGTCTCGATCTTTCCGATGCCATCGCGATGGAAAAGGGCGCAACCGTCAAACTTTTCCCGGACGCTTCGCCAATGAGTTCATTTAATGCGAATCTTACCCGGATAAGTTATCTGGCTGAGCCTGACCAGACCGGTCGACTGACTTATCGACTTGTGGCCGAACCTGATCAGGCAATCAATCCGGTTCCCAAACTCGGGACGAGTGGAACTGCCAAGATATATGGCCGCACTGTTCCGCTGGCCTTTTATCTGTTTCGTCGTCCGATCACAGCAGCGCGTCAATGGCTGGGGGTCTGAAAACCACCAACTCAATGGTCCTTCCCGCACTCAGGGAAGGTCTGGTGTTCGTCGAACATCAGGCGGGGCGCAATGACGCCTGCTTCTGGCAGATCCGCGATCCTCTTCAACACCGTTATTTCCGCATCAGCAATGACACCAAAAACATTCTCTCGATTTGGGCATCGGGGATGAGATTTGAATCGCTGGCCCGCGCGGTTGGCGATAAATTCGGCCTTGAGCTGACAATCGAGAAATATCAGGAACTGGTGAGGTTTCTCGACGGTGCAAATTTGCTTGATCAGCCAGATGGCAGTTGGAAGGAACTGGAAAGCAAGCGCGTGCTCGCACGGCCCTCGGCGAGCGGACATTTTGCCAAGTTGACTTTCTTCAAGCTGCCGCTGTTTAATCCCGAACCGATGTTGCGGCGTTTGACGCCTTTTACCGATCGATTGTTTACAAAAACTTTTGCTATTCTGATTGCTCTGGTCGTGTTGAGCGGCCTTTATGTCTCCCTTTTCGACATGGTCGCGGTTCTTTCCCAGCCATGGGGCGGGTTTGAAGTTGGCGGGTTTTTCCAGATATTTCTGGCCTTGGTCATTCTCAAGGCATGTCATGAACTTGGTCATGCGATCTCGGCCTACCGGTTCGGCTGTCGCGTCCCTACGTTGGGACTTGCGTTCATGGTGTTTATTCCGCTTCTCTACACCGACGTCACCGATGCCTGGCAATTAAAGTCCAGAAATCAGCGGGTCATCATTAGCGCTTCGGGAATGATTGTTGAAATCGTGGTGGCGGGTGTTGCGACGCTGTTGTGGGCATTTCTAGTTGATGGAACCGCCAAAGACATCACATTCTACATCGCGACTGTCGGTTGGTTCAGCTCTTTGGCCTTCAACCTCAATCCATTCGCGAAATTCGATGGGTACTACATCCTATCAGATTTGACCGGGATCGAGAATCTGCAGAGCCGTGCTTTCAAGATCGCACGATGGAAATTGCGCCGGGTTTTGCTGATGCGAAATCTCAAGCCGCCCGAAATATTTGAGCGAAAGGTTGCTGGCGGTCTGGTCGTGTATGCGAGTTTGGTGGTCGTTTATCGGCTGGTTGTTTTCATCGGTATATCACTGCTGTTTTATGCTTACACCGCCAAGGTATTGGGGATTGTGCTGGTTGGTCTGACCTTGTTCCAGTTTGTCTTGCTGCCTGTAGGTCGCGAACTCCGGATATGGCGAGAACTTGCGGTCAAACACGGCTCCGAATTTTCGTTCAACCGTCCGGTAGTGTTTGCCTGCCTGGTGATTGCGGTCTTGTTCCTGCCAGTTTTTGGGACAGTGCAGGTGCCGTCGGTTCTGGTCGCCGCCCAATTGCAGAAGGTATACCCGCCAAAGGACGCTCTCATTGCCTCGGTTCACGTCCACCAATCCAATACGGTGAAGACGGGTGCATCGCTGGTGCGGTTCGAAGTGCCGGAACTTGCGGTTGAGGCAACCAAAATCAACCTCGAGCTGGAAGCGGCCCGACGTCATTTGGGACGGGCGGTATCGAACCAGACGGATCGGTCACAGATGACGGTCTTGCGCAATGACATCCTGGCGCTTGAAAGAAGTAAGCTCAAACTTGCGGAAGAAATTGGAACGCTGGTGATCGCCAGCCGTTTTGACGGTGAAGTTGTTCAGACCTCACGCCAGCTTCGCGAAGGCAATTGGGTATCACGCCACAACTGGGTTGCGATGATACGGTCCCCTGAAGGCGTCATCACGCGCGGTTATGTCGACGAGGGTGATCTCGACCGGGTTGTGGTCGGCACGACCGGTCGTTTCATCCCCGATGATGTGACCCGTCCGGCAGTGTCTCTGGTGGTCAGCCAGATTTCCAGCGATGCCGCGCGTCAGATTGATTTGCGTGAGCTTGCGTCCATTTATGGCGGTCCAGTGGATGTTGTAAGTGAAAGAAATTCCGGTCTTGTTTCTGTCCGTCCGGTGTTTCCGATTGAACTTCGAACAGTAGAACAAATTGAAATGCCAAATCAGGTTGTTCGCGGGACGGTTTTGTTAAATGGGCGCAGAAAGAGCATCGCTACTTCTGTCTGGAAACGTGTGACCCATGTTTTCATCAAGGAAGGCACGTTTTAGCGGTCGATTTAACCTAGAGGAACTTTTTGCGTTGCACAATTTTTTCGGCTGCGCAAAATAGGGCGATGAACGAACAACAGCCATCTGTCCTGGTCATTGATACCAATGCTGCCCGTGCGGCCATCATTGAGGATGGGCTGCACATGGAAGGCTATTCGCGGGTAACCGTCATCACCGAGATGAACGGGCTGGCGGCGCGGATCAGTGAAATCGAGCCTGATGTTATTGTTATGGACCTCGGCAACCCCAATCGGGACATGTTGGAAAACATGCTGCAATTGGCGCGCTCGCTGAAAAAACCAATCGCGATGTTCGTTGACAAATCTGACCGTGAAACCATGGAGCAGGCTATTGAGGCCGGGGTGTCGGCTTACGTGGTGGACGGTCTTCGCGCTGATCGGGTGCGCACAATTATGGAAATGGCGATCAGCCGATTTAACGCCTTCTCACGGCTGGAACACGAACTTGCCACTGCCAAGGATGCGCTGGCAGGCCGAGTGACAATCGACAAAGCCAAGCAGTTGATCATGAGAACACGCGGGATCGGCGAAGAGCAGGCGTACAATCTCTTGCGCAAGACAGCGATGAACCAGAACCGGAAGATGGTGGACGTGGCGGAAAATCTGTTGATGTCAGCCCGACTGCTTGGCGATGGCAACGAGTGAGTAAACCCATGAATTTGATTACCGCAGCCTTTCTGCCTTTGCTTGATGCCTCTATCCTGATTGCGGCGCGCGAAAAAGGTTTTGCTGAAGCCGAGGGCATTGACCTGACGCTGGCGCGCGAAGTGTCATGGGCCAATGTGCGTGACCGGGTCGCTATAGGCCATTTCGATGCAGCGCACATGTTGGCGCCCATGCCTATTGCGGCCAATCTGAGACTGACGCCAATTGCCGATTCGATCATTGTGCCTCTGGCGCTGGGTCTGGGTGGAAATGCCATAACCGCCAGCAATGCTTTGTACGAAAAGCTTGGACGCCCGGCACTTACAGATAATCCCAAAGCGGCCGGTGAAGCCCTCAGGGGCGAGATCGACCGCAGGGCTAAAGCCGGAGAACCTGCAATCCGCTTTGGTGTCGTTCATCCACATTCTTCGCATTTTTTCGAATTGCGCTACTGGTTGTCTGCCTGCGGAATTGATCCGGTTGCGGAAGTCGACACCATTATATTGCCGCCACCCTATTTGCCCGATGCCTTGGCACAGGGAACCGTTGATGGGTATTGTGTCGGTGAGCCTTACAATTCGGCTGCCGTGCAACAGGGCGCGGGAGTGCTTCTGGCAACCAAACATGCCATCTGGCGCAACAGTCCGGAGAAGGTGCTCGGCGTTCGTACTGAATGGGCAAACAACCACAAGCCTGAGTTGCTGGCTTTGGTCAGGGCTCTTTACAGGTCTGCTCTTTGGTGCGGCAAGGAAGAACACCGATCCGAATTGTCCCAGATTCTGGCTCGACCCGATTACCTCGATCGCAAGGCAACTTTGATCGAGCGCGCGCTCAGTGGACCGGCTGGGTTCGAACCCCATGCTAATGCCGCAACATTTCCGTGGCAAAGCCATGCATTGTGGTTTTACTCGCAAATGGTGCGTTGGGGGCAGGTCAACCATTCGACCGAGAATGTGTTGAAATCCCGGTCGAGCTACAGACCGGATATCTATCGTGAAGCACTGGCCGCAGACAACGTGCCTGTGCCTTCGGCAAGCGCAAAAGTAGAAGGCGCATTAACCCGATCGACGCCGGTTGGCGCAGGGACCAGACAGCTCAGTCTCGGTCCCGACGGCTTTTTTGATGGCCGGATTTTCGATCCTGATGCGATCGACAGCTACATTTTTGAGCAATCCACGCATTCAAATTGAGCAAGAGTATCAAATTTTTGCTTAAAATTTGTGCATATAATTTTATGCACCGATTTTCATCGTTTTCTATTGCGCACCGCACAATTCAACGCTAAGAAATTACCAATACTACGCGAATGAGCGGTAGTTGCCCGGTGCGAAATGCCCGGAAAATTGCGTCCAACGGCGGGCGTTCTCTCAGGCAAAGCTGCCAAACCGACACACTCCAGTTCTTCGGAACAGAGGTGCGGTTTGGCAGCTTTTTTGTTTGGGCATCCCTTTTATACCGGTCGCAATGGCGGCCAAAACGGAGAACTGGAAATATGCAAAAACAGAACATCACACGTCTTGCTGGTTTGACTGGTGCTCTTATTGGTTTTGGCATGGGACTTGGACTGCTTGGTGCCCAGGCAGAGATGCTGGAAGTTGAAAAAGATGAGCTGAAGTTCGGCTTTATAAAGCTGACCGACATGGCGCCTTTGGCGATTGCATATGAAAAGGGTTACTTTGAGGATGAGGGACTTTACGTCACTCTGGAGCCGCAAGCTAACTGGAAGGTTCTGCTTGATCGCGTGATTACAGGCGAACTCGATGGCGCCCATATGTTGGCAGGTCAGCCGTTGGCCGCGACGATTGGTTTTGGCACCAAGGCCCACATCGTCACGCCATTCTCGATGGATCTCAACGGTAACGGGATTACTGTTTCCAACGAAATCTGGGAGTTGATGAAACCGCATCTTGAAATGGGCGCGGATGGCAAGCCGGTTCACCCGATCAAGGCTGATGCACTCAAGCATGTCATCGACAAGTTCAAGTCCGAAGGCAAACAGTTCAACATGGGTATGGTTTTCCCGGTTTCCACCCATAATTACGAGCTGCGTTACTGGCTGGCTTCGGGTGGTATTCACCCTGGCTATTATTCCCAAAGCGATGTGTCTGGCCAGATTCAAGCTGATGCTTTGCTTTCCGTTACTCCTCCGCCTCAGATGCCTGCAACTTTGGAGGCTGGAACCATCCACGGCTATTGCGTCGGCGAACCCTGGAACCAAGCCGCAGTCTTCAAAGGCATCGGGGTTCCTGTCATCACCGATTACGAGATCTGGAAGAACAATCCAGAAAAGGTTTTCGGCCTGACGGCGGAATTTGTCGACGAAAACCCAAATACCACGTTGGCGCTGACCAAAGCTTTGATCCGGGCAGCCAAATGGCTGGATGAAAATGACAATGCCAACCGGATGGAGGCAGTCGAAATTCTGTCAAAGTCCGAATATGTCGGTGCCGATGCCGAGGTCATTGCCAATTCGATGACCGGCACATTCGAGTATGAAAAGGGCGACAAGCGCGACGTTCCGGACTTCAACGTCTTCTACCGCTACTTTGCCACCTATCCCTATTATTCAGATGCTGTCTGGTACCTCAGCCAGATGCGTCGTTGGGGCCAGATTTCGGATCCAAAACCTGACAGCTGGTACGATGAAACTGCAAAGTCGGTCTATCGCCCAGACATCTATCTTCAGGCAGCGCGCATGTTGGTTGAAGAAGGAAATGCTGCGGATGCTGACTTTCCTTGGGAAACCGACGGCTACCGAGCGCCAACCCCGAGCGAAGATATCATTGATGGCATCGCCTATGACGGCAAAACACCAAACGCCTACTTGAAATCACTTTCGATCGGCCTGAAGGGCGAACAGAAGGTTGAAGGCAGTGAAGTCGTCGGTGGTTGATTGCCGAAAGATGAATTCGGGAAGCGAGAGACAGTTCGCTTCCTGACCTTCGGCGCAGTTTTTACCACCAAAACCCGTCCTACAATAAGCGGAAACCACTCCAAAATGACAAATGCAACCGATGCAATTGAACCCTCCCAGATCGACAAAATAGAGCGACGTGAACGGGTGTTCCAGCGGATAAACCGTGTAGCCGTCTGGCTTGATGCATTGGGCCTGGGTTTCATACCGCCATTGATGCGGATGGCAGCTGGCGATGATATTCGAGAGCAACTTGGTGTTCTCAAACGCGTGCTGGTTATCCCGATGATCGGTATCGTATTATTTGTTCTGGCCTGGGGTGCTTTGGCGCCCCGCGTCCAAACATCTCTCGGCGCCATTCCCGGCCCGGTTGAAGTGGCGCAACAAGCCGGTTTGCTATGGCAGGACCATCGGGCTGAGCGTATCAAGGCGGCTGAATTTTATGAACGTCAGGACGTTCGCAACCAAAAACTTATTGATGCCGGCAAGTCGGACAAGGTGAAGCATCGCTCCTATACGGGCAAGCCGACTTACCTCGACCAGATTCTGACCTCGCTGCTTACCGTGGCACTCGGTTTCGTTTTTGGTACCCTGATCGCTGTACCGCTCGGAATTGCGTCGGGGCTTTCGAAAAGTTTCAACGGTGCGATCAACCCGCTTGTGCAAATTTTCAAGCCAGTTTCGCCGCTGGCATGGTTGCCAATTGTAACCATGGTTGTTTCAGCTGTTTACGCCGACCCGATGGAGTGGTTGCCAAAGTCAATGCTGATTTCGGCAATCACCGTGACGCTATGCTCGCTGTGGCCAACATTGATCAACACTGCTCTGGGTGTAGCTTCCATCGACAAGGACCTGGTCAATGTCGGCAAGGTTCTGCAGCTTTCGACAACAACCACCATCCGCAAGTTGGTTCTGCCATCCGCGTTACCGTTGATTTTTACCGGTCTTAGACTGGCACTTGGTGTGGGCTGGATGGTGCTGATCGCTGCTGAAATGCTGGCGCAGAATCCGGGCCTTGGAAAATTTGTCTGGGACGAATTCCAGAATGGGTCCAGCGATTCACTGGCGCGCATCATCGTAGCCGTCATCACCATCGGCATCATCGGGTTCATCCTTGACCGGATCATGTTCGCCTTGCAGCGGGCCTTCACTTTCTCGGCCAATCGCTGACACGCCAAGAGCGAACACGGAGACACAAAATGGGTATTCTCAAGGCAGATGGCGTTTCAAAGTATTTCGGTGATGGCGCAGACCGTTCGGAAGTGCTTGAGGACATCAATCTCGATGTTGACGAAGGTGAGTTTATTGCCATCGTCGGATTTTCCGGCTCCGGAAAATCGACACTGATTTCCATGTTAACCGGGTTAATGAAGCCGGACGCTGGAAAAATAACCTTTAAAGATCAAGAGATAACTGGTCCCGATCCGGCTCGTGGCGTGGTTTTTCAGAATTACTCGCTGATGCCCTGGCTTTCGGTCTATGCCAATGTGGCATTGGCGACTGACAGTGTTCACAAGTCGAAAAGCCAGGAAGAACGCAAAGAAATCAACTGGCGATATATCGACATGGTGGGACTGACCCACGCTGCCGAGCGGCGCCCGGCAGAGCTGTCGGGTGGTATGCGCCAACGGGTTTCTGTTGCCCGTGTGCTGGCCATGCAGCCGGAAGTGCTTTTGCTGGATGAGCCACTCTCGGCACTTGATGCCCTGACCCGGGCAAAGCTGCAGGATGAGTTTGCAGCGATCTGCGAAAAAGAGAAAAAGACCATTGTTCTCATTACAAATGACGTCGATGAAGCAATCCTGCTGGCTGACCGGATCATCCCGCTGACACCGGGTCCCAACGCGACTTTGGGCACGAGTTTCCCGGTTGCCATCAAGCGCCCGCGAATACGTGCCGAGATGAATTCGGATGCCGCGTTCATCCAGTTGCGTGGTGAAATCACAGAGTATCTGATGGATCTCGGTGACAGCCGCCAGAGCGATGTGGAAAGCCGGATTGAACTGCCGAAAGTCACGCCGATCACACAGAAGGTCAGCGAATCCGAAGACAAGTTGCCTGCAGTCTATGAGAAGGCAGCCCACTCGCCGATCGAGAAGGGTTTTGTCGAGTTTTTCGAAGTTAGAAAAGTCTATCCGACACCCAAGGGTCCGTTGACGGTTGTTGAGAGTTTCGACCTGAAAATGAACAAGGGCGAATTCATCTCGATCATCGGGCACTCAGGTTGTGGCAAATCAACGGTTTTGTCGATGGCTGCCGGTCTCAACCCGATTTCCGATGGGGGCATCATTCTGGATGGGCGTGAAATTACCGGGGCAGGGCCAGACCGAGCGGTGGTGTTTCAGGCACCATCCCTGATGCCTTGGCTTACTGCCCGCGAGAACGTCGCGCTGGGTGTCGACAAGGTTTATCCGGGGGCATCTTCGGGTGAGCGCAAAGACATCGTCGAATACTATCTGCACCGTGTCGGTCTCGGCGATTCCATGCATCGCTATGCCAATGACCTGTCGAATGGAATGAAGCAGCGCGTGGGCATCGCACGTGCTTTTGCACTTTCGCCAAAACTGCTGCTGCTCGATGAACCATTCGGAATGCTTGACAGCCTGACACGCTGGGAGTTGCAGGAAGTGCTGATGGATGTGTGGAAGCGCACCAAGGTGACTGCAATTTGCGTCACTCATGATGTGGATGAAGCCATTTTGCTGGCTGACCGTGTGGTGATGATGTCGAACGGGCCGAATGCCCGGGTCGGTAACATCATGGAGGTTGATCTGCCGCGCCCGCGCACCCGCAAGGCACTTCTGTCTCACCCCGATTATTACGCTTACCGCGAAGAGCTGCTCGAATTCCTCGAAGCCTACGAGGGCGGCGCCAATCCTGATGCCGACCAGCTTGAAGCCATCCAGAAGAAGCGTGCCACACGTGTTGCCCGGCAGGATGCCGCGCGCGTTGAAGCTGCTGAATAGGAGTTAGTGATGAAACAAAAACTCGTTGTAATCGGCAACGGCATGGCGCCGGGGCGAATGTTGGAACATCTTTTTGAGAAGGCTCCTGATGCCTTTGACGTCACGATTTTCAATGCCGAACCACGCGTCAATTATGACCGGATCCTGCTCTCTCCAGTGTTGTCTGGTGAAAAGAGTTTCGAAGATATCATCATCCATGGCGACGGTTGGTACATCGATCATGGGGTTATGCTTTACAAGGGCCACAAGGTCGTGGAAATCGACCGGAAAGCCAAAACAGTAACCTCGGAGCATGGCGAAGTTGCCGCTTATGACAAACTGGTGATTGCCACTGGATCCTTGCCTTTCATCATCCCGGTTCCGGGACATGACTTGCCCGGTGTTCTGACCTATCGCGACCTGGATGACGTTGACGCCATGTTGCTTGCCGCCCAGGCGCGCGGCAAAGCAGTTGTGATCGGGGGAGGGTTGCTGGGTCTGGAAGCCGCAGCTGGCCTCAAGGAACGAGGCATGGATGTCACGGTCATACATCTGATGCCATCGCTCATGGAGCGTCAGCTTGATCCGGCCGCTGGCTTTCTGCTCGAGCGGGAACTTGAAAACCGCGGCATCAAGGTCATCACCAAAGCGAGTACCAAACAAATCCTTGGCGAAAAACGCGTGAAGGGCATCGAACTCGAAGATGGCACGATCATTCCGGCAAGCCTGGTAGTCATGGCAGTGGGCATTCGCCCAAGTTCGGGTTTGGCCAAGGACGCAGGGCTCTCGGTCAACCGTGGTATTGTGGTTTCAGACCAGATGCAGACCAGCGACCCAGACATTTACTCGCTCGGGGAATGTGTTGAGGTCAACGGCAATGTTTACGGATTGGTCGCACCACTCTACCAGATGGCAGAAGTTGTGGCTGCCCATCTCAGCGGTGAAGCTGGCAAGCGGTTTGTCGATACCTCAACGGCCACCAAGTTGAAAGTCACCGGTATCAATCTCTATTCGGTTGGAGATTTTGCCGAGGCTGAAGACCGCGAGGAAATTGTGCTGCGCGATGCGACTGCGGGCATATACAAGCGGGTTATTCTCAAGGACAACAAGATTATCGGTGTCGTTTTATACGGAGAAACGGCAGATGGTGCATGGTTCTTCGATCTGATGAAGAAGCAGACCGACATCTCTGAGATGCGGGACACACTTGTATTTGGCCAGGCCTATCAGGGAGGAACCCCCCTGGACCCTATGGCGGCCGTTGCAGCCTTACCGGATGACGCAGAAATCTGCGGCTGCAACGGCATTTGCAAGAGCAAGATTGTCTCCTCCATCACGGCGAAAGGTTTGACTACGCTTGATGATGTTCGCGCCCATACCAAAGCTTCCGCCTCTTGCGGTACCTGCACAGGATTGGTCGAACAACTCATGGCGATCACATTGGGGGACGCTTATAACCCCGCTGCCGTCCAACCTATGTGCAAATGCACCGAGCTCGGTCATGATGATGTGCGTCGTCTGATCAAGGCAAAGTCGCTGAAATCCATTCCGGCGGTCATGCAGGAGCTGGAATGGAAAAGCTCGTGTGGCTGTGCGAAATGCCGACCGGCGCTCAATTACTATCTGGTTTGCGATTGGCCGGATGAATATGCCGATGACTACCAGTCGCGATTTATCAACGAGCGGGTCCACGCCAATATTCAGAAGGACGGAACCTATTCCGTGGTTCCCCGGATGTGGGGCGGGATGACCAGTTCAAGTGAACTGCGTGCCATTGCTGATGTGGTCGACAAATTCGCCATCCCTGCGGTCAAGGTCACCGGTGGCCAGCGGATCGACATGCTGGGGATCAAGAAAGAGGATTTGCCTGATGTCTGGGCAGATCTTGGCAAGGCCGGTTTCGTTTCGGGTCAGGCGTATGCAAAAGGGCTCAGGACCGTCAAGACTTGTGTCGGCACCGATTGGTGTCGGTTTGGAACACAGGATTCCACTGGTCTTGGCATCAAACTCGAAAAGTTCATGTGGGGCTCATGGACGCCTGCAAAGGTGAAGCTTGCTGTATCCGGCTGCCCGCGCAATTGCGCAGAAGCAACCTGCAAGGATGTCGGCATCATCTGTGTAGATTCCGGTTTCGAGATTCATTTCGCCGGGGCAGCCGGGCTGGATATCAAAGGCACCGAGGTGCTTGGTCAGGTCGCGACCGAGGAAGAAGCCCTCGAATATATTGTGGCATTGACCCAGATGTACCGCGAGCAGGGTCGGTATCTTGAGCGGATCTACAAATGGGCCAAGCGGATCGGGTACGACGAGGTACGCGCTCAGATCATGAACAATCCCGAGAAGCGCAAAGCCTATTACGAGCGTTTCGTTTTCAGCCAAAAATTCGCGCAGGTTGATCCTTGGTCTGAACGGGTATCGGGCAAAGACAAACATGAATTCAACCCGATGGCGATACTTAGCCGGGAGGCAGCAGAATGAACGCCATGACACAGACTTGGGTCGAAATCGGCTCGATCAACGAAATACCGCGGCGGGGCGCGCGGTGCGTCAAGCGCGGTGACCTGACGATTGCAATTTTTCGTACTGCTGATGACCGGGTGTTTGCGCTTGAGGACAAGTGTCCGCACAGAAACGGACCTCTGAGCCAAGGGATTGTGCATGACGGTTGCGTGACCTGTCCGCTGCACAATTGGGTCATCAATCTGGAAACCGGGGCCGCTCAAGGCGCTGACGAGGGCCAAACCCATTCGTTTCCTGTGAGGCTTGAGGAGGAGGTTGTCTATCTGGCTGTCACATCCTGACGGCTTGTGGGGAGAGATCAACCAAAAACCGGAACTTAAAACTGGACCGATACAGTTCGACAAAGGGGAATTGAGATGGCCTATCTGGCACCACAAGAGTTCGTTACGAAAATGATAGATGCGGGAGAATCCAAAGTATTCATGTCGACCCGCGATACGCTGATCCGTGCATTCATGGCTGGGGCTATCCTGGCGCTGGCTGCAGCCTTCGCGGTGACAATCAACGTTCAAACTGGTCAGCCGCTGGCCGGTGCGGTTCTTTTTCCCGTCGGATTCTGCCTGCTTTACCTGATGGGTTTTGATCTGTTGACCGGTGTCTTCACGCTGGTGCCATTGGCGCTGCTCGACAAGCGTCCCGGCGTTACCGTGAATGGTATGCTCCGAAATTGGGGTCTCGTCTTTACTGGCAACTTTGCAGGTGCGTTCACTGTTGCAGTGATGATGGCCATTGTCTTTACATTCGGTTTTACCACTGAACCCAACGCGGTTGGTGTCGCCATCGGCCATATCGGTGAAGGTCGAACAGTCGGTTATGCCGAACACGGTGCGGGTGGCATGTTGACGTTGTTCGTGCGCGGCGTCTTGTGCAACTGGATGGTCTCCACCGGTGTTGTCGCAGCCATGATGTCGACTTCGGTTTCGGGCAAGGTAATGGCCATGTGGATGCCGATCATGCTGTTCTTCTACATGGGCTTTGAACACTCGATCGTAAACATGTTCCTTTTCCCATCGGGCCTTTTGCTCGGCGGCAATTTTTCGATCATGGATTATCTGATCTGGAACGAAATCCCGACGGTTGTCGGCAATCTGGTCGGTGGCGTCGCGTTCGTGGGCTTGACGCTATATTCAACCCACGTCCGCACAGGCGCCAAGCGCACTGCTGCAGGCAATCTGGCTGCAGCTGAGTAGTGTCCATCGGGATTCCGTTTCGGCGGGATCCCATCACTGGCTGGGGATCGTCTTTGACCGCACAATTGGAAATATCGCTCGGACAGTTTTCGGACCGGGGCCGCAAGGAAATCAATCAGGATTTCCATGGCGCTCTCATTCCGGACGGGTCGGCGCGAACCATGAAGGGGATCACGATGGTGATCGCCGATGGTATTTCCAGCAGTGACGTAAGCCAGATTGCAGCCGAGACAGCGGTGAAGAGCTTTCTCTCCGATTATTATTGCACGTCAGATGCCTGGTCGGTGAAAACTTCGGCACAACGCGTCATATCTGCGGTCAATTCCTGGCTTCATGCCCAATCCCGACAGGCTGTCTACGGTGACGGACTTGGGCATGAACGGGATCGCGGTTTTGTTTGCACCTTTAGTGTGTTGGTACTCAAATCCCGCACAGCGCATTTGTTTCACATCGGTGACAGCAGGGTGTTGCGGCTGGTCGGACCAAGTCTCGAGCGTTTGACTGTTGACCACACGGTTCACGTCTCATCAAGTCAGACCTATCTCGCCCGGGCGCTGGGTATGGATGCACAGGTCGAAATCGACTACCGCCAGTTGCCACTGTCAGTTGGAGATGTATTCGTGCTGGCTACAGACGGGATTGCCGATTATGCCGACAAAGCAACAATGCAGCGCCTTTTGGCAAAGAGCACCGATCTGGATGAAGTCGCCCGCGGTCTTGCCAGCCATGCGTTGGAAAGCGGTTCACGTGACAATTTAACCGTTCAAGTGGTTCGTATCGAGAGTCTGCCTGGGGCCGAAGCGGAAGAGGGAGGATCGCTTTCGAATGCATTGTCGCCTCCCGGTATTCCCGAACCGGGCATGGAATTTGAAGGCTGGAAGATTATTCGTCGACTGCATGGCAGCGACCGCAGCCACGTATTTGAAGCGGTGGATGTCGTTTCCGGCGTTCGCGTAGCGCTGAAAATTCCAGCCGTGTCGGTGCATGAAGATGCTGTGTTTTTACGCCGGTTCATGATGGAAGAGTGGGTTGCCCGGCGGGTCTCTCACCCGCATGTATTGCGTGCTGTCGTGCCAGACCGGCCGCGCCGGTTTCTCTATACGACGATGGAGTTGGTTGAAGGACGCAGCCTTTCCCGCTGGATGCAAGACAACCCCAACCCGCCAGTGAGCGTGGTGCAGGCCATTGTTTCGCAAATTGGCGCCGGACTTCAGGCGATGCACCGTCGCCAAATGCTGCATCAGGACCTGCGGCCCGAAAACATCCTTATAGACGCTGCTGGTCACGTCACGCTGATTGACTTTGGGTCAGCGTGGGTGGCTGGTGTGGAAGAATTGACGGCTGTGAGCGCGAATCCACTGCCGGGTACCCAGCAATATATGGCACCGGAATATTTGCTGGGCGAAAGCGGAACAGCAGCGTCGGATCTATTCTCACTGGGGATCATTACCTATCAAATGCTGGCCGGACAATTGCCCTATAGTGCTGCCATGGCGCAGGCCACAAGCCGGGCAGCCCAACGGCGAGCGGCGTATGTTCCACTGGTTGGTGAAGACAGCGAGGTTCCGCTGTTTGTAGATGCTGCTCTGCGCAAAGCAGTTCATTTCGACCCCGCCAAACGGCAGCAGGAGGTAGCCGAGTTCATCGCCGATCTTTCGCGGTTGAATCCGAGCCTGCCGGGCCTGGAACGTTCGGCCTTGGCAGAGCGCGATCCTGTGGTGTTCTGGAAATCGATCAGCCTTTTTCTGTTTATCACCGTCACAGCGCTCATTGGCTGGTTGGCCACACACACGCACTGAAATCAAGACAAGGAAATTTCCATGCTCAGCAAGTCCGATGTCACCGAAATGATCTACGAAAAGAAACGTTCAGCCGGACTGTCGTGGGCAGCGATTGCCGAAGGCATTGGACTGAGTGAGGTGTTTGTCACATCGGCCTGCCTAGGCATGAATTCGCTGCCGAGGCACAAGGCTGACAAGCTCGTTGTCGACCTTGGTCTGCCTCAGGAAGCGGCTGTCGTGTTGGCGGAGTATCCCAATAAAACCTTTGCTATGGCGGTGCCGACAGATCCCTGTATCTATCGTCTCTATGAAATCGTCGGTGTTTATGGCCAGACAATCAAGGAACTGATTCAGGAGAAGGGCGGTGATGGCATCATGAGTGCCATCGATTTCGATATGAACGTCGATAAACTGCCAAACCCGAAAGGTGACCGCATCGAAATCCGCATGAGTGGCAAATTCCTTTCCTACAGCAACTGGTGAGCAGTTCATTGGCAATCGCGAAACCAGAAGGAGCGCAATGATGAGGGAAGTTGGCGAGACCACCCGCACTGTCTGTCCCTATTGCGGTGTGGGATGCGGGGTGCTTGTAACCCGGGAAGAAGACGGCGCGGTTTCGGTCAAGGGCGACCCGGAACATCCTGCCAATCTTGGCCGCCTTTGCTCGAAGGGCTCGGCGTTAGGTGACACTATCGGGGTGGAGGGGCGTGGGCTTTACCCGCAAATCGCCGGTGAACAGGTAAGCTGGGATGCCGCTCTTGGCAAGGTTGCAGATGCTTTCGGGCGTGCGATTGCTGAACACGGGCCAGACTCAGTTGCGTTTTATGTATCCGGCCAATTGCTGACCGAGGATTACTACATCGCCAACAAACTGATGAAGGGCTTCATCGGTTCGGCCAACATTGATACCAATTCGCGGCTTTGCATGTCGTCTTCAGTTGCCGGTCACATTCGCGCGTTCGGTGCCGATACTGTGCCGGGAACCTATGAAGATCTCGAGAAGGCTGACCTGGTCATTCTCACAGGCTCCAACATGGCCTGGTGTCACCCTGTTCTTTACCAGCGCATTGCAGCAGCCAAGGAAAAACGCAAGTCAATGCGGGTGGTGGTAGTTGATCCGCGGCGTACAGCGACCTGCGATATTGCTGACATGCATTTGGCCGTGCGGCCTGATGGAGACGTGGCGCTGTTCAATGGGCTTCTTGCACATCTGGTCGAATCGGGTGCATTGGATGCTGAATATGTTCGCAACCACACCAAGGGGTTCCCTGAATCGATAGCTGAAGCGCGCAAGTTGACCCGCGCACAAATTGCCGAACGCACCGGTTTGTCAATGCTGCAACTTGAGGCGTTTTATGCGTTGTTCACGCGGACCGAGAAGGTGGTCACCTGCTATAGTCAAGGTGTCAATCAGTCGGCGATGGGAACCGACAAGGTCAACGCGATCATCAATTGCCATCTGGCAACAGGCCGGATTGGCAAGGTTGGAACCGGGCCGTTTTCGCTGACCGGACAACCCAACGCAATGGGCGGTCGGGAAGTCGGCGGGTTGGCAAATATGCTGGCTGCACATCTGTCGATCGACAATACGGAGCATGTCGAGAAGCTTGGTCGGTTCTGGAATACGCAGAAGGTTGCTGCCAAGCCGGGCCTGAAAGCCGTTGACCTGTTCAATGCAGTGGCTGATGGGCGCATCAAAGCGCTGTGGGTCATGTCCACCAATCCGGCCATGTCGATGCCTGATGCGAACAAGGTAAGTGATGGGCTGAAGAACTGTCCTTTTGTGGTTGTTTCCGACATGTTTGCCAATACCGAGACAGCGCTTCAGGCCGATGTCTTTCTGCCAGCAATCGGGTGGGGCGAGAAGAACGGCACGGTAACAAATTCCGAGCGCCGAATATCGCGTCAGCGTGCCTTTCTTCCGGTCCCCGGCGAGGCGCGTCCCGACTGGTGGCAATTGACTGAGGTCGGGCGGCGTCTCGGGTTTGCCAGTGCATTTGATTTTGCCGGTCCAGCGGAAGTTTTTGCAGAACATGCTGCATTGTCCGGTTTTGAAAATGAGGATGAACGGGATTTCGACATCAGCGCCCACGCAGAAATCAATCAGGCGAGTTATGACGATTTATCACCGTTCCAATGGCCGGCGCCTGGCGACGCTGAGAGTACCAGACAGGTTGTAAGTGCGACTGCAGACGGGCAGCAGCGTTTTTTTGCCGACGGTGGATTTTATACAGCCGACCGCAAGGCGCGATTTGTTGCTGTGACAACGCAAGAAAAAGCACCGACAGATGATGCGGGTTTCTTTGTGCTCAATACAGGCCGGGTACGAGACCATTGGCATACGATGACCCGGACCGGGCGCAGTGCGAAATTGTCTTCGCATCTGGCCGAGCCGTTTGTCGAAATCCATCCCGCAGATGCAGCAGATCACAACATTGAAAGCGCCGATCTGGTCCGGGTATCAGGCCAAAACGGCTCGGTGGTTCTGCGTGCGCTCCTGACAGATCGGCAGTTGCGGGGCTCGCTCTTTGTGCCGATGCACTGGAGTGGGGAATTTTCCGGCAATGCACGGGTTGATACGCTGCCGACAGCACTTGCCGACCCGCATTCTGGCCAACCGGCGTTGAAGCAATCGCTGGCAAGCATTTCAGTTTATAAGCCAGCTAAGTTTATGTTTCTGGCATCGCGCCTCCGACCGAAATTTGAAGGTGTAACTTACTGGGCGACAGCAAAGACCAAAGCCGGTTGGCGCAGTGAAATGGCGTTGGACAACTTGCCAATTGATTGGGAAGTCTGGTGCCGCGACCAACTTGGCCTCGACGATGATTGCGAAGAACTTGGTTACGGCGATCAGACCAGCGGCATACGGCGACAGGCGTTTTTCCTCAATGGTCAGCTAGAGGCGGCTCTCTATGTTGCCAATACACCCGTCGCAGTATCTCGCAACTGGATTGTCAGCCAATTCGACACAGATATTGCGTCACCCAGACAACGCACAGGAATACTAGCCGGTCGCCCGGGGGCAGATCAGAAGGATCCTGGCGCAACTGTTTGTGCCTGTTTTGAGGTTGGGATCAATCAAATTACGGATGCTGTCAGAAGCGGGTGCCACAGCGTTGCCGCAGTCGGTGCAGCAAACAACGCAGGCACCAATTGCGGTTCCTGTCGCGCCGAAATCAGGAGAATTATCGATGATTGTCTCATCGTCGCAGCAGAATGAACGCCAAACGAGCGCCTCATCCGGCAGCAAGGCATTGAAACGTGTTGACCCGTTGTCCGTTCTGCCTGTTTTCTTTCGGTTGACAGGAAAAAGGGTCCTCGTTGCGGGTGGTGGTGAGGGTGCCGCCTGGAAGGCTCAGCTCCTGGCTGCCACTGGCGCGACGGTTATGGTCCATGCAGAAGAGTTAAGCGAAATCTTCCGGCATATTATGGACAACGCGCCGGAAGGCGAAACCTATATCTGGTCGCGGCGAAACTGGGCGACTGACAGTTTTGAGGGCATACAACTGGCGGTCTGCGAAGCAGAAACGGATGCCGAGGCGAAGGCGTTTTTTTCGAGTGCCAAGGCGGCGGGTGTTCCGGTCAATGTCATTGATAATCCGCCTTTTTGCGAGTTTCAGTTCGGCTCGATCGTCAATCGCTCGCCAGCGGTTGTGGCAATTTCGACAGATGGCGCAGCACCCATTCTTGGACAGGCCATTCGCAGACGCATTGAAACGCTTCTGCCGCGCTCGCTTTCGCGCTGGGCGGAACTGGCAAAATCAGTTCGTGCCGAGGTAACCGAACGGCTTACGCCGGGGACCGCGCGCCGGTTGTTCTGGGAGCGATTTGTCGACCGGGCTTTCACCTCAGATGTGGGTGAGACAGCCCGCGCGGACGTGGTTGCGGACAGCCATAGAATTGCGAGTTCAAACATTGCCTCGGCAGGTCGGGTAACATTGGTTGGCGCCGGGCCAGGTGACGCGGAACTGTTGACGTTGAAAGCGGTTCGGGTGCTACAGTCCGCCGATATCATTCTGTTTGATGATCTTGTTTCTACTGAGGTGCTGGAACTGGCGCGGCGTGAGGCAAAGCGGATGCTTGTGGGCAAACGTGGTGGACGGGAAAGCTGCAAGCAGGATGACATAAATACGATGATGGTTTCATTGGCCAAAGCAGGAAAACATGTTGTTCGGCTGAAGGGCGGTGACCCGATGATTTTTGGTCGCGCCGGTGAGGAAATTGAGGTGCTGCGTGCGGAAAATATCCCCGTCAGCGTTGTACCGGGAATCACCTCGGCGCTGGCAATGGCGGCTGCGCTTGGTGCTTCGCTAACCCATCGTGACCATGCCCAGTCGGTCCGTTTTATTACGGGTCACAGTCGCAATGGCGTATTACCAGCGAGCATCGACTGGAAAATGGTCGCAGATCCGGCCACCACCACAATTTTTTACATGGGAGGGCGGATGGCCGGGGAAATCGCCGCTCGTCTGAAATCCTGCGGCATGGATAATGCCACGCCGGTTGTTGCGGTCTCTGGAATAGCCAGGCCGGACGAAAGGCGATGGAGCGGTTTTTTGTCTAATTTGCCGGAATGCGTCGACAAGCTTGGAACAGAGCAACCATTATTGATTGGTGTCGGCAGGGTGTTTGCCGGTACTCTGAAAAATTGTACCGGCGATGAACTTGCTCCGGTTCAAATTTCAGCAGGAAGTTGAGTCTCGCTTGAAATATTCATAGCGCAGCAGTTTTCTTCGGTATGCCCGAAGTGGCAGTCACGCTAAGATTGGAGAATGTTTTTTATCGCTTCAAAAATTCTGGGCGTGTTGGTTGCGCCACTGAACGCGTTGCTTATCGCTGCAACGTTGGCCGTTGGCTTGCTGTTTACGCGGTTTTCGGGACTTGCGAGGTGGTTGCTCATCTTTTGCATTGTCCCGCTTATGCTCATCGGTTTCACGCGCATTGCCGATCTGCCGTTGATCTGGCTTGAAGAGCGCTACCAGTCGCCTGAGCCTCTGAGCGATATTGTTGGAATCATCGTTCTTGGCGGTGGCATCGGGGTCAGCGGATATAACCATCCTCAAGACTACTACATTGGCAGCTGGGCTGACCGCCTGACCACCGGCCTGGCGCTCAAGGCAAGATTTCCGCAGGCAAGATTGATTTACTCAGGAGGTAGTGCTGCGCTTGGCGCATCAGAGGGCACGGAGGCAGATGCGGCTGAAAAATTGGTGGTTGATCTGTTTGGTGACAATCGCGGTATGGAACAGGAAAACCTGTCGCGGAACACGTGGGAGAACGGTGTTGAAACTTTGAAAATGATCGGCCCATCGGCGATGCCGGAAAAATGGGTACTGGTCACCTCTGCCTGGCATATGGAACGGGCCTTAGGCGTTTATCGCAAACTCGGGTTTGTTCCGGTCGCTTATTCAACGGACTACAAGGCCGCCAAGCCCGAATTCCCTTATCTGGCGAATTCTGCGGTGGACCAATGGGACAAGTTTTCACTGGCTGTACGAGAACTCATTGGGCTGTTGGCTTACCGCTTGAGTGGTCGCTGGTCTCCGCAGATCGATCCATCGCGCCAATAGTCATTGATAGGCGCTGGCCCGTTGATCTGAAACAAACCGATTGAGGTGGTGCGCTGGTAAGATTTCCGAAGGACTGCTGGCCGAGGAGAGCTGGCAGATCGTTTGGGAGAGATTTAATGACGGGCAACAATCCTACGTCAGTGCGCCCAGCTTCGCCTTTACCAAAATTCCGGCAAGTCGAATTTAGTGACATCAGTGCAAGCCTTGCCGGTGGGTGGGCAGACTTCAAAGCGTATCCCGTGTTGGGAATGGCATTCGGCGCGGTCTATGTCTTGGGTGGACTGATCGTCCTGTATATTGTCAGGCAGCTTGGTGCGCCGTGGATGATCATACCATTGGCAATTGGTTTCCCGCTCTTGGGGCCTTTCACAGCGGTTGGACTTTATGAGATCAGTCGCAGGCGTGCTGCCGCTCAACCCATAACCGTGGCAGGGGTGTTCGCCCATGTGTTTCGCCAGCATCAGCGCCAGTTTGGCTGGATGGCGTTTGTCGTGCTGTTTATTTTCTGGATCTGGATCTATCAGGTCCGCCTGCTCTTGGCCCTGTTTTTAGGGTTCAAATCGTTTTCGAGTTTTCAAGCGTTTGTCAATGTGATTGCAACAACCCCGGAAGGATGGGGTTTTCTGGTAGCAGGGACGATTATTGGCACGGCGCTGGCTGTAGTGTTATTGGCGGTTACCGTGATTTCGATGCCTCTGCTGATGGAGCGTGAGGTTGATTTTATTACAGCGATGATCACGAGCGTCGGGGTGGTGATCAACTCGCCAATTCCAATGCTTGGTTTCGGATTTGTCGTCGGACTTTTAACCCTGCTGGCGTTGCTTCCCGCGTTTCTCGGGTTGTTGGTGGTTTTACCGGTATTGGGCCATGCGACCTGGCGTCTTTATCAGCGGATCACTGTGGCTGGCTGACATCGGGTTCGGTATCGACGCCGATCCGGTTGATGATTGCGCGGCATTGATCCGGCTGTCCACCGCAGCAGTCTTCCAGGAGATAGGACAGCAATTGACCGATGCCTTCAAAATCGGCGGTGTAGCGCATGATGCGGCCGCTTCGGGTGCGCCGAACAAGGCCGGCGGAGAGCAATATGCCAAGATTGGTAGACATGGTGTTTTGTCTTACGCCCAGCTTCTCGCCGATTTCGCCGGATGGCAGACCCTCTTTGCCCGCCCTCACGAGAAGGCGGAAGGTGGCAAGTCTTGTGTCCTGGCCGAGAGCGGACAGCGCGTCGATGGCTTGGCTTGGGTCCATTGAGAACCATTAGGCAATACAGCGCCGGCTTTCAAGCCAAACCGCTTCAACGATTGGCAATGGGAGGCAATCAGGTTGCAGGTCGGTTCCAGTGAATCTCTTCCAGTGCCTGCATCCGCGCTTGCGCATTGCTCCACTGGCCCCGTGAGATCCGGTCGACCATTGCTTCAGCCACCGCAAGAAGCGCGATATTGGAATCCCAGGTGCGCCCTGCTTCCACCGCGCAAGGTAAAACAACATGGGCCGAGCGTGCCAATGGCGACAACCACTGGTCGGTTACAAGCACTATCCGGGCGCGCCGTTCGATCAGTATTTCGCCCAGCCTGACAAGATCGCTCTGATAGCGGCGGATGTCGAATAGCACCACGACATCACCGGGGCGGATGTCGAGAAACTGGTCGTGCCAGGTCGATGTCTGACCGGCAAGATGATGAACATGCGGACGGATAATTCGTAAATGTGCTGCCATGTATGCAGCGATGAAATCGGTAAACCGGCCCCCAAGAAAATAGCATGCGGATTTGGCGTCCGACAGCAAATCGCAGGCAGCCTCAAATTCGCTGTCAGGAACGGCCTTCAATGTGGCTACGAGATTGGCATGGGCATGGTTGAAACTATCGGCCAAAGCTTGGGTTGCGGTTTTTTCGGACCTCATCGTGCGTCCGCGAACCAAAGGTGAGGGCGAGGTGAGTTGTGTTTGTACATCATCGCGTAACGCACGCTGGAAGTCCGGATAGGAGCCAAACCCTAACCGTGTAATGAAACGCAAAACTGTGGGCGCCGAAGTGCCAGCCGCACTCGCAAGTTCTGCAATCGTCGAGAGGCCCGAACTCGGGTAATTGGCCAGAAAGGCGTGCGCCACCTTCTTCTCCGCACTGGGCAGGCGGCCGAGAATGGCATGAACTTGTTCGCGTGTGGCCATGATGGTGTCTCCGTTTGGCCGGAAGTGTAATAAAAATTACAGGATTGACAAGACGAGCAGTTTCCTAATCAATATTACACAAGGCGAACTGAGGAGCCAAAGTCGGACACCCATCGGTGTAACCGACCTTCAGAGGGGAAAAGCAGGTGTCGGCAAACCCACTTTTGGGACCGAACGAAGATCAATCAGTCTTGCTGGAGCGACCGGAAGGCGCCAGCGAGATTGTGTTGATCTGCGAGCATGCTTCTAAAAAGCTTCCTGCATCACTCGGCAATCTGGGTTTGGATGATAAGGAACTGGCCAGCCATATCGGTTGGGATATCGGTGCGCTAGACGTTGCGCGCCGATTGTCTGAGGCACTGGATGCCACGCTTGTCTCGCAGGCCTATTCGCGATTGGCCTATGACTGCAACCGGCCACCCGAGTCCGCAGCCGCAGTACCTGAGCGCAGCGAAATTTATGCGATCCCGGGCAATTTCGGATTGAGTCGATCTGACAGGCAGGCTCGCGTTGAGGCGCTTTATGTACCTTTTCATCAGGCCATCGAGCAGCTGCTCGACAAGCGCATTGCCGAGGGGCGGAAGCCGGTGCTGATAACGATCCATTCTTTTACTCCGATTTATTTCGGGGCAGAACGTGACGGCAAGCTGGGTATCCTCCATGATGACGATGCTGGTCTTGCCGAGCTCATGCTGGATAAGGCGATAAAGCTTGGCATCAATGATGTCCGGCGCAATTATCCCTATGGCGTTGCCGATGGTGTGACCCACACGCTCCAGCGTCACGGTATTGCCCGCGGGATTGCCAATGTCATGATAGAAATTCGCAACGATCTCATTTCAAGCCAAGCAGGTCAGGCCGCTTGGAGCGATGTTCTGTTGCAATTGCTGGATGCGTTCGCCAACCCCGTGTCGGAAGGAGGAGCAGAATGCTGAACCTGGTCATCGGTTTTGTGCGCAGGGTTGATGCTTTCAACAGGCGTGTTGGGCGGTTTGCGATGTACCTCATCTTTGCGTTGATGGGGGTCTTGTTGTGGTCAACAGTCAGCAAGTATGCAGGTGTCCCTTCGTTGTGGACGCTGGAAATGGCCCAGTTCATCATGGTCGCCTATTACCTGCTGGGCGGAGCCTATTCCATGCAAATGGGCGATCATGTGCGCATGGATTTGGTCTATGGAAGCTGGTCGGTTCGCCGGAAAGCAGCCATTGACGCGGTAACGATTCTGTTTCTGATATTCTACGTGGGAGTGCTGTTCTATGGCGGCGTTTCCAGCACGACATACGCCTTTGAATATGGCGAAAGGGCACACTCGGTTTGGCGACCCTATATGTGGCCGGTCAAGCTTGTCGGCACGATTGGCGTGTTCTTCATGCTGGTTCAAACCATCGCCGAATTGCTCCGCGACATCCTGTTTTTGCGCGGCATCAGTGTCGATCATGTCAATGAGGCCGGGTTGTGAGTTACGAACTGATCGCCATATTCATGTTCGGCGCAATGATGGCGTTGCTGATGACCGGCCAACGGGTGTTTGGTGTTATCGGCGCAGTCGCGATGCTTGCAGCGCTTCCGCTGTGGGGCACAGGCGGAGTGGAACTGGCATTTGCCCAGTCAATCAAGCTGATGAAATGGTATCCGCTGCTCACGCTGCCGATGTTCATTTTCATGGGCTATATGCTTTCGGAAAGCCGGATCGCCGACGATCTCTATCGCATGTTCCATGTCTGGTTCGGACCCATCCCCGGCGGTTTGGCCATCGGTACAATCGGACTGATGGTGGTCATTTCGGCGATGAACGGATTGTCGGTTGCAGGCATGGCTATCGGCGCGACCATCGCGTTACCGGAACTTTTGCGCCGCGGCTACGACAAGCAGATGATCACCGGGGTGGTTCAGGGCGGATCTTCGCTGGGTATTCTCATACCGCCTTCTGTGGTGCTTGTACTTTATGGCATGATTGCCCGGCAACCGGTCAGCCAACTATGGTTGGCGGGCGTGTTTCCCGGCCTGCTGATGGCGACGCTGTTCATCGTCTATATTGCCGTAAGATGTCACTTTCAGCCGCATTTGGGTCCGCCACTTTCCAAAGAAGAACGCGATTCCATCACCTGGTCACAGCGATTGTCGCTGCTGCGCGCGGGTATCTTGCCCTTCATGATCTTTTTCTTGATGAATGGGCTGTTCTTGATGGGTGTAACCAGCCTGGTTGAAAGTTCAGCCGTTGGTGCGCTGGCATCAATGGCCGCAGCTATTTTCAAAGGCCGGTTGACTCGCGAAGTGTTCGAGAATGTGGTGCGCAAGACACTCGGCATTTCCTGCATGTTCATGTGGATCATCCTTGCAGCGCTTTGTTTTGGAGCGGTATTTGATGGCCTTGGTGCCGTGCGTGCGATCGAGAATTTCTTTCTCGGTCGGTTGGGGTTGGAGCCCTGGCAGGTGCTGGTGCTGATGCAATTGAGCTTTTTGCTGATGGGCACATTTCTTGATGATACAGCCATGCTGGTGATTGTTGCGCCACTTTACGTGCCGTTGGTCAAGGTGTTGGGATTCGATCTTGTCTGGTATGGCGTTCTCTACACGATCACTTGTCAGATCGCTTATATGACGCCGCCATTCGGTTATAATCTGTTCTTGATGCGCGCCATGGCTCCGCCAGAAATACGGCTGCGCGATATCTACCTGTCGGTCATACCATTCGTCATGGTGATGTTGGTTACTCTCATTATCGTGATGCTCTTCCCGGAACTGTCACTTTGGCTGCCGGAGCAGTTCCGCGGCAAATTGCGAGGATAATAATAAGAATAATTCACCAAACCCCACGGCAGACTTCAGAAGGAGAACAACATGCTCAAGAGGCGTCAACTACTCACCAAAGCCGGCCTGGCAGGCGCGGCCGCAGCGTCCACAACCCTTGCCGCTCCTGCGGCGATGGCACAAGAACCAATCCGCTGGCGCATGCAGACCTATGCTGGAGCAGCACTTGGCGAGTTCGTAACCCAGCCTTTCGTGGATGCTTTCAACAAGGCAGCCAACGGGGAAATGGTGATCGAACTTTTCTATGCTGACCAAATCGTACCAACCGGCGAATTGTTCCGGGCCATGCAGGCTGGCACAATCGACGCTGTTCATTCAGATGATGACTCAATGGCGTCGCCTGCCGAAGTCAGGCAATTTGGCGGGTATTTCCCGTTCGCAACCCGTTCGATTCTGGATGTGCCGGTGCTGTTCCAACAATATGGTCTCGCCGATATCTGGCGTGATGCCTATGCAAAGGTTGGTGGTGTTGTTTGGCTATCGGCCGCTGGTCAGGATCCATGCAACTTCAACACCAAAAAGGAAATCAAGAGCATTGAGGACCTTTCCGGTCTGAAACTCTACACTTTCCCGACTGCTGGCCGGTTCCTGTCAAAATTTGGCGTTGTTCCGGTTTCCATCCCCTATGAAGATGCGGAAGTCGCGGTGCAAACCGGTGAACTTGACGGCATGTCATGGTCGGGTATCACCGAAGACTACACCGTCGGTTGGGCGGATGTGACAGACTACTTCCTCACCAACAACATTTCCGGTGCGTGGATTGGTTCATGGTTTGCAAATGAGAAAAAATGGAACGAACTGCCAGATCATCTCAAGGCCCTCTACATGTCTTGTCTGGAAGCAAGCCATACCTTCCGCAACCAGTGGTATTGGGGCGGCGAAGCCAAATTGAGATCGACTGGCGACAAGCTGCAGCTGCGGACTGTTCCGGCCAAGGAATGGAAGCAGGTTGAAGACGCTGCCATCGAGTTCTGGGCTGAAATCGCCGAAGAAGGTGAAGTCGCGGCCAAGGTCGTTCAGACCTTCAAGGACTATAACGGTATCATCAACAGTGCCGGCTTCCCTTATACCAACGATTAGGGTTTTTCGAACTTGAATTGCTTCCTCCCGGGGTTTGCCTCCGGGGGGTGGCTGAAAAACAAGACACATAAATAAACATCAACAGCGCAGGTCACACCATGCCGGGTAATCTCACCTTTCTTGAATTGAAGGAAGCCGCCTCTGCGGGTGCAATCGATACAGTGTTGGTATGCTGCGTTGATATGCAGGGCCGTTTGATGGGCAAACGTTTCCATGTCCAGAATTTCATCGACAGTTCTCACGAGGAAACGCACTGCTGTAACTATATGCTGGCGACCGATCTCGAGATGGCTACACCAGATGGATACGCAACAACCAGCTGGCAAGCAGGCTATGGTGACTATGTCATGAAGCCTGATCTGACGACGATGCGCCGCGTGCCCTGGCTTGAAGGCACTGCGATGGTTTTGTGTGACCTGCTTGATCACAAAACCCACAAGCCGGTGCCGCAATCGCCACGGCAGATTTTGAAGGTTCAGCGGGAACGTTTGAAGGCCCTGGGCTACGATGCCATGATGGCGACCGAGCTGGAGTTTTTTCTTTTTGAACAAAGCTTCCGCGATCTGGCCCAGTCCGGATACCGCGATCTGACACCGATCAGCGCTTATAACGAGGATTACCATATTCTCCAGACCACCAAGGAAGAAGGGATCATGCGGCCGATACGGAACCATTTGTTTGCCGCAGGCATTCCCATCGAGAATTCAAAGGGTGAGGCTGAAACTGGTCAGGAAGAGCTCAATATCCGATATTCGGAAGCGCTCGATTGTGCTGATCACCACACTATTGCCAAGCACGCGGTCAAGGAGATTGCCTGGGCCAACGGGCGCTCGGCGACGTTCCTGCCCAAGTGGAATGCGGGCAAGGTGGGATCATCGTCTCATGTGCATATGTCATTGTGGCAGGGCAAGACGCCAGCTTTCCATGATTCTGATCGTGAATTCGGCATGTCGGAGCTGATGGGGCATTTCATGGCTGGCCTGATCGAATATGCGTCCGATTACACTTGGTTTCTGGCGCCTTATGTCAATAGCTACAAGCGCTTCATGAAGGGCTCGTTTGCGCCGACGCGCACGGTCTGGTCGGTGGATAACAGAACTGCCGGCTTCCGGTTGTGTGGTGAGGGCAGCAAGGCGGTGCGTGTGGAATGCCGAATTGGCGGCGCTGATCTCAATCCTTATCTCGCGCAAGCCGTATTGATTGCCGCGGGCATCAAGGGCATCGAGGATAAACTGGCGCTGGCGCCGCCTACTGGCGGTGACATCTACCAGGATGAGAAAGCCAAACACATTCCATCGACCTTGAGAGAATCGACTGAAACCCTCCGCGGGTCAAAGATGTTGCGCGAAGCGCTGGGTGATAACGTTGTTGATCATTACGTGCGCTGCGCGGAATGGGAGCAGGAGGAGTTCGACAAGGCTGTCACCGATTGGGAAATCAAGCGTGGTTTTGAACGAGCTTAGAACAGGGTGAATTGATCAGGGTTTGTCACAGAGTGTGACAGCGGGTTGCGATAGCGCAATTCGCCCAAACGGGACCACTGACACGCCAAACTTTGTCGTGAACAAAATGCCTCTGCCTTGTTACACGGAGAGGCGAGCAAACAGGCGAAAACAGATGACAAACACACTGAAATGTATCTCGCCGATAGACGGTTCGATCTTTGCCGAGCGGGACGTTATGGATCCTTCAGTCGCATTTGATGCGGTGAAAAAGGTGCGTGCGGCACAAAAAGCATGGGCTGCACGACCTCTTGCCGAGCGAATTGGACTGGTCAAGGCGGGCGTAGCACGGCTCAATGAAATGGCAGATGAAGTCACAGTGGAACTTGCCCACATCATGGGGCGTCCGACGCGTTACGGCGGCGAGTTCGGCGGCGTCAATGATCGCACCGAATATATGACATCAATCGCCGAACGTGCATTGGCGCCACTTGTCATTGAGGATTCCGGGCAATTTCTCCGCAAGATTGAGCGGGTTCCGCAGGGCGTGGTGTTTATTGTTGCACCGTGGAATTATCCCTATCTGACTGCGATCAATACGATTGTCCCGGCACTGGTTGCGGGCAATACAGTGGTGATCAAGCATGCAACCCAGACCTTGCCTGTGGGTGAGCGGATTGTTCGCGCCTTCATGGAAGCCGGCCTTCCGGAAAACGTCTTCATCAATCTGTTTCTTGATCATGCGGGAACTGAAACCCTCATATCGCAAGGCGCGTTTGATTTCATCAATTTCACCGGTTCGGTCGGCGGCGGCAAGGCGATTGAGAAGGCCGCGGCTGGAACTTTTTCCGGGATTGGTCTCGAACTTGGCGGCAAGGACCCTGCCTATGTGATGGAAGACTGTGATCTTGACTGGGCGGTTGACGTTCTGATGGACGGTGCACTTTACAACGCAGGTCAGTGCTGCTGCGGTATCGAACGGATTTATGTTGCTCGTCCGCTCTATGAAGAATTTACCGCGAAAGCAAAAGAGTGGGCCGAGAAGCTCAAGCTGGGCAGTCCGCTTGATCCGGACACAACAATTGGTCCCATGGCCAATGTGCGGTTTGCAAAGGAAGTGCGTGCCCAGACTGCGGAAGCCATTGCGGATGGAGCCCGAGCGCTTGTCGATCCTGCCTTGTTTCCCGAAGACGATGGTGGCGCCTATCTGATGCCGCAGATCCTGGTGGATGTGAACCATGACATGCGGGTGATGCGCGATGAGAGTTTTGGACCTGTGGTTGGCGTCATGCCGGTTGGTAGTGATGAAGAGGCTATCGCCCTGATGAATGATTGTGCGTACGGGCTGACAGCGTCCTTGTGGACCAATGATCCGGATCGCGCGGTAGCCATCGGCAATCAAATTGAAACCGGAACCGTTTTCATGAACCGAGCCGACTACCTTGATCCAGCACTGTGTTGGACTGGTTGCAAGGCGACCGGACGCGGTGGATCATTGTCGGAAATCGGTTTTCACAACCTGACCCGTCCAAAATCATTTCACATGCGGAAGAAGTCGACCTAGGAATCCCAAACGCGGTCTGTCGTCACGCTGAGAACCTGTATCAGACAAGAAAGATAAAGACATGAGCATCGTTGCCAATTGGTCTTACCCAACCGCAATCCGATTTGGCGCCGGTCGAGTCGCAGAACTTGCCGAAGCTTGCCAAGTGGCGGGCATGAAGAAGCCCCTGCTGATAACTGACAAGGGATTGGCATCACTTCCGATCACCAGAAATGCACTCGATATTCTTGAGGCTGCGGGTCTGGGGCGGGCAATCTTTTCCGAAGTTGATCCCAACCCGAACGATATCAACCTTTCAGCCGGCATTGCCGCTTTCAAGGCAGGTGGTCATGATGGAGTTATTGCGTTTGGCGGGGGGTCTGGTCTCGACCTTGGAAAGCTGATTGCATTCATGGTCGGCCAAACCCGGCCAGTTTGGGATTTTGTGGATATTGGCGATTGGTGGACGCGGGCCGACGCTTCAGCAATTGCGCCTATCGTTGCAGTACCCACAACAGCCGGAACCGGGTCGGAAGTCGGTCGCGCCGGTGTGCTGACCAATTCGCAATCTCACGTGAAGAAGATTATTTTTCATCCAAAATTGCTGCCTTCGGTTACGATTTGCGATCCCGAATTGACGGTCGGTATGCCGAAAATGATCACCGTTGGCACAGGCATGGATGCCTTCGCGCATTGCCTGGAAGCCTATTCCTCATCGTTTTATCATCCGATGTCGCAGGGTATCGCACTGGAAGGAATGCGGTTGGTCAAGGACAATCTGCCGATAGTGTTCCGGGAGCCTGAAAATATCCGGGCTCGGGCCGAATTGATGTCGGCTGCGGCTATGGGCGCGGTCGCCTTCCAAAAGGGTTTGGGGGCGATTCACGCGCTTTCTCACCCGATTGGCGCGATATACAACACACATCACGGAATGACCAATGCGGTGGTGATGCCTGCTGTTTTAGCCTTCAATCGTCCAATAATTGAAGAAAAAATCGCTCGCGCAGCGGCTTATATGGGTATTTCGGGTGGCTTTGATGGGTTTTGCGATTTTGTCCGCGACTTCCGTTCGGCGCTTGAGGTCCCAGACAAATTGTCTGAACTCGGAGTGGGACGTGACCGCATAGCAGAGTTGACTGAAATGGCGCTGGAGGATCCCACAGCGGGAGGAAATCCGGTGAAAATGACCGCTGAAAATACAAGCGCCCTTTTCGAAGCCTGCATTTAATCCATCAATTTTTTGTTCGCCTATGGTTGGTCGTCTCTTGTCGGTTTTTCTGACAGGAATATGTTGAACTATACCCACGGTAGTGATTTGAAGGAGTTGCAAGATGCAAGTTAGGTTGCGTTTTGCAGATTGACCTTGTTTCGTTCCCCGTAGATTTTTACACCATCGATTTTTATGGGTTTTGGCGTAATACTTCGAGCGCAAAACCCGAAAACATTTGAGATGCCAATGAAAGGCAGGCAGGACAATCCATGGATACCTCTGCGCTTTTGCAATTTCTGAACCTGGAGCTCTCTGGACTGGGCGCTGACGAGATTATCCGATTGCTGGAGAACGCGATCGATGAGGCGGGCTTTGATTACTACACCCTGACCCGCCAGCCTTTGATGAAAAATGATCCGGAGAATTTGGTTCTTGCCGGGCGGTGGCCCGATGGATGGCCAGAGACCTATGTCAAACGTAAATACGCGGCTATCGATCCAACAATTCGTTATCTCGGCTATTGCCAACGCGGTTTTTCCTGGGACGAAGCAGCGAATGCCTTTGCGGAAGATTCCCACGCCAACCGCATTGGGCGGATGCTGAAACAGGCCAAACGGTTCGGGCTTGTCGGTGGGTATGTTTTTCCGGTTCATGGCAGGCAAGGGCTTGCGGGTGTATTGAGTGTCGGCGGTCAGAAGACGAGGCTCTCTCCGGTTCAAGTAAGCTTGTTTGAAACCGTTGCACGGAAAGTATTCTGGACGTTGCTGGCAGTGGGCAACAATCCGACTGCTGATATTGACCCAGTCGATTACGGCGTATCATTAACCAAGCGGGAAATTGAAACACTTAACTTGCTCGCTGAAGGATTTACATCTGGAGAAATGGGCTCAACGCTCGGGTTGTCAGCCCATACCGTCGATTGGTACATGAACGGTATCCAGAACAAGCTGGAAGCCCGCAATCGTCATCATGCTGTCGCCATTGCCTTTAGGCGCGGTTTTATCAACTAATCCATAAATATTCTCGACGGGTGATTTTGTTCGTGTCATGTCGATGGCACGAGCAATTATGTTTGCCTTGTCCGCATTGCGGGTTGTTTGGTTGCGCTGCAACAAAACTGACGGTAAGTATCTAAGTGCCGGGAATGCATTATCGCATGCCGAAGTTAGTACGTGCAAAGGGAGCCCGCCTGTGCCGATCAAAAAAATCCTCGTCGCCAATCGTTCTGAAATCGCCATTCGTGTTTTTCGTGCCGCCAATGAGATGGGCATTAAAACCGTGGCGATTTGGGCCGAAGAAGACAAACTGTCGCTTCATCGGTTCAAGGCAGACGAGAGTTATCAGGTCGGGCGTGGCGCTCATCTTGATCGGGACATGGGGCCAATTGAGAGTTATCTGTCGATTGATGAGGTTATCCGGGTCGCCAAGCTATCAGGTGCTGATGCCATTCATCCGGGTTATGGATTGTTGTCGGAAAGCCCGGAATTTGCTGATGCCTGTAAAGAAAACGGAATAATTTTCATTGGGCCGAAGCCGGAAACCATGCGCAGCCTCGGCAACAAGGTTGCCGCCCGTAATCTCGCTGTCAGGATAGGTGTACCGGTCATTCCGGCAACAGAACCACTTCCCGATGATATGGAAGAGGTCAAACGACAGGCAGAGATTGTCGGTTTCCCCGTGATGTTGAAAGCCTCTTGGGGAGGTGGCGGCCGTGGCATGCGGGTAATCCGCTCGGCTGATGATCTGGCGCGTGAAGTTACTGAAGCCAAGCGAGAGGCGAAGGCCGCATTCGGCAAGGACGAAGTGTATCTCGAAAAACTCATCGAGCGAGCCCGTCATGTGGAAGTTCAGGTGTTGGGTGATACACATGGCAATGCAGTCCATCTTTTTGAGCGTGACTGCTCGGTTCAACGGCGAAATCAGAAGGTCGTTGAACGTGCACCAGCACCTTATCTTGATGCCGGACAGCGGAGTGAGTTGTCCAATCACGCACTGAAAATTGCGCAGGAAACGAGCTATATTGGAGCCGGGACAGTTGAGTTCCTGATGGATTTCGATACAGGCGAATTCTACTTTATCGAAGTCAATCCACGCATTCAGGTTGAACACACTGTAACTGAAGAAGTCACCGGGATCGATATCGTCAAGGCGCAGATCAAAATTCTTGAAGGTCATGCAATCGGGACGCAGGAATCCGGAGTTCCTGTACAGGCAGATATCCGGCTGAATGGCCATGCCTTGCAATGCCGAATCACGACTGAAGATCCTGAACAGAACTTCATTCCTGATTATGGACGTATCACTGCATATCGTGGTGCCACAGGCTTTGGCATTCGTTTGGATGGCGGCACTGCCTATTCAGGTGCGGTGATTACGCGTTTTTACGATCCTCTTCTCGAGAAGGTCACAGCTTGGGCACCGACGGCAGAAGAAACAATAAACCGGATGGACCGGGCTCTGCGTGAGTTCCGAATTCGAGGTGTGGCAACCAACCTGACATTCCTGGAAGCTATCATCACGCATCCAGAATTCCGATCCAACAGCTACACAACCAAATTCATTGACAATACGCCTGAATTGTTCAGTCAAGTGCGTCGTCAGGACCGCGCCACCAAGCTTTTGACCTATCTGGCCGATGTGACCGTCAACGGCCATCCAGAAACCCGTGACCGACCACTTCCGGTTGCAGATGCAGCTGCTCCACGGGTGCCATATGTTGAACGCGCTGCGGCTGACGGTACCAAGCAGAAGCTTGACGCATTGGGTCCGAAGAAGTTCGGCGAGTGGATGCGTGCTGAAACCCGCGTTCTGATGACCGATACAACCATGCGCGACGGACATCAGTCTTTATTGGCAACTCGCATGCGGACCGATGATATTGTTCGAATTGCCGGTACCTATTCCCGAGCCCTGCCGGAACTGTTGTCTCTGGAATGCTGGGGTGGTGCGACCTTTGATGTGTCCATGCGGTTTTTGACAGAGGATCCATGGGAACGGTTGGACAAGATACGTTCAAATGCGCCAAATTTGCTTTTGCAGATGTTGCTGCGCGGCGCCAATGGCGTGGGCTACAAGAATTACCCGGACAATGTGGTGAAGTATTTTGTGCGGCAGGCTGCAGCAGGCGGTATCGACCTTTTCCGCGTTTTCGATTGTCTCAACTGGGTTGAGAACATGCGGGTCTCAATGGATGCGGTAGCGGAAGAGAATAAACTCTGCGAAGCAGCCATTTGCTATACCGGCGATATCCTCAATTCGGCCCGCCCGAAATATGACCTTAAATATTATGTGAAGCTGGCCGAAGATCTGGAAAATGCGGGCGCACATATCATCGCATTGAAAGACATGGCCGGATTGCTCAAACCCGCAGCAGCCACGATTTTGTTCAAGGCCCTGCGTGAAGCAACTGATCTGCCGATCCATTTCCACACGCATGATACGTCAGGCATTTCGGCGGCCACAGTGTTGGCCGCGGTCGAATCTGGCGTTGATGCCGTGGACGCGGCCATGGACTCGCTGTCTGGCAACACTGCTCAACCGTGCCTTGGCTCAATAGTCGAAGCATTGCGCGACCATGAACGTAATCCGGGACTTGATCCGGAATGGATTCGCAAAATCTCGTTCTACTGGGAAGCAGTTCGCAACCAGTATGTTGCTTTCGAAAGCGATCTGAAGGGTCCTGCTTCGGAGGTTTATTTGCATGAAATGCCCGGCGGGCAGTTTACCAATTTGAAAGAACAGGCACGTTCGCTTGGGCTTGAAACCCGTTGGCACGAAGTGGCACAGGCCTATGCGGATGCCAATCAGATGTTCGGCGATATCGTCAAAGTCACGCCGTCCTCGAAAGTGGTTGGCGACATGGCATTGATGATGGTCAGCCAGGACCTGTCGGTGTCTGAAGTTGAAGATCCGGACAAAGATGTTTCGTTCCCGGATTCAGTTGTGTCAATGATGCGTGGCGACCTTGGTCAGCCGCCATCGGGATGGCCAGAAGCGCTTCAGAAAAAGGTTCTCAAAGGCGAGAAGGCCTACACGGTTCGTCCTGGCTCATTGCTTGAAGACGCTGATCTGGATGCGGAACGGAAAGAGATTTCGGAGAAGCTTGAGCGAGACGTCGATGATTTCGAATTCGCCTCATATTTGATGTATCCGAAAGTCTTTACCGATTTCGCTTTGGCTTCTGAAACCTATGGTCCGGTCAGCACACTTCCAACACCGGCCTATTTTTACGGGCTGCCGGTGGGTGGTGAGTTGTTCATCGAGATCGAGAAAGGCAAGACACTGGTGGTGCGAAACCTTGCGGTCGGGGAGACCGATGAAAAGGGCATGGTCACAGTGTTTTTCGAGCTCAACGGTCAGCCTCGGCGCGTCAAGGTCCCCGATCGTATCCATGGCGCTTCTGCCGCTGCAGCCCGCCGCAAGGCTGAGCCCGGCAACGAGGCCCACGTTGGCGCACCTATGCCCGGCGTGGTATCCACGGTGGCAGTTGCAGCCGGTCAGGAAGTCAAAGCCGGTGATGTGCTGGTCTCCATTGAAGCCATGAAAATGGAAACGGCCATTCATGCCGAACGTGACGGCAAGATAGCCGAAGTTCTCGTTGCAGTCGGCGCACAGATCGATGCGAAGGATCTGCTGGTCGCTTACGGTTGAGAAACCGGGAGAGACGAATTCTCCTGCAATAAAGCGCGTCTTTATTGAGCGGGTGGAATATGGCAAAGGTTCCCGTTCGTTCTCAAAGTGGAGCGTGCGGGAAATTTTGTCCAGCATTGTGAGTTTTCGTGACTACTCAATCCATCACCACACAACGGTACTTCACGCCGGCGCGGGTTGCCGTGTCGATGCTGTTTTTCCAGAACGGATATCTGGTTGGCAATTGGGCACCAAAAGTGCCTGAATTTGCCTATCGGCTTGGGCTGAGCGACTCTGGAGTCGGTCTGATGGTATTGTTTTTCGGGCTTGGTTCATTGATTGCCATGCCGTTAGTTGGTTGGCAGATATCACGGATCGGGTCTCCTTCGCTGGCGCGTTGGCTCGCCGCAATCTCGGTTGCTGTTTATCTGGCAATCTCTGTCGCTCCCAATGTGGTTGTTGCAGCGTTGATTCTGCTTGCTTTCGGTGCGGCTGTCGGCGGTACAGATGTTGCGATGAACGCAAATGCGGTTGAGGTGGAGCGGTCCGAAAGGCGCGCGATCATGTCGTCATGCCACGGATTTTGGAGCCTTGGAGGATTCGTGGGTGCTGCTACCGGAGGCGCATTGATCGGTTCAGTTGGGGGTATCATTCACGCGGTAGTGTCGGCGGCAGTTTGTGCAGTGTTGATCGTCCTTGCGTGGCAATATTTATTTGTCGATCGACCTCAACCTGCAAACAACGGGGAGAACACCAAACCCGAGAGCCAAGCGCCGGTCTTTCGGTCTCCAACATTGTGGTTGATGGGATTGATGTCGCTGATCGCCATGAACTCCGAAGGCGCAATGATCGATTGGGGCGCGCTCTATCTCAGGAGTGAACTGGGTAGCGGTGCGACACTCTCGGGTTTCGCCTATGGCGCTTTTTCAGCCGGGATGGCCTTCATGCGGTTTTTCGGAGATGGAATTCGCAACCGTTTTGGCGCCGTGAAAACAGTGCGAATATCTGTTCTGGTTGGTGCAGCAGGGTTGGTTTTCGCCGGATCTGCAGGATCAGCAGAAGTCGCTGTCGCCGGTTTTGCTCTGGCCGGGTTGGGTCTGGCCAACATTGTTCCAATTCTGTTTTCAGCGGCGGGCAACCTACCAAATTTGCCAAAGGGAGTAGGTATTTCCTTCGTCTCGGTCTTTGGCTATTCGGGTATTCTTTTTGCACCGGCACTAATCGGATTCATCTCAGAACATACCGGTTTGGCGCTGATCTTCACCACGCTCGGAGTTTCGGGACTTGTACTTTTGGCCGGGTCAAATCTGGCCCGCCATGCAGACCGTGGTTAGATTTTGGCTACTCTTGGCCTGAAATGAAAGCACGAAGGCCCACTGACAGATGATCATGGACCAAACGGATGCGCGGTGCATGGCGGATATCACGATGAACAGTCAGCCAAACAGACAATGGTGGCAATGGCAGGTCGGGCAACAGGACGTCAATTTCCGGCTCGCGGGCGATTAGCGGCGCTTGGGCAAAGCCGATTCCGGCACCCGCCTTTATTGCTTCCCACAAGACGAGATGATTGTCGGAACGGAACTTGAAAAACTCACGTCCCACAGCAACGCCCATGGCGGCAAACCCTCGCAGAATGGCGTCGTCGCGATCCATGCCGAGGATGTCATGGTCGAGAATGTCGGTTATTTTTTCGGGTCGCCCGCGGCTGCCCAGATAGGATTTGGATGCGCCTGCGACAATCGGGATATCACCAAGATGAGTGGCTACCAGATCGATCTGGGTTGGCTTGGCCATTCGGATGGCGATGTCGGCATCGCGGCGCAGGAGATTGTCGACGCCATCGGTGGCAACAATCTCGACTTCCAGTTCCGGGTGTTCTTTCCGCAACCTGGCAACAATTGTCGGAAGTACCAATGTACCGATGACCACGCTGGCGGTGATCCGTACTGTTCCAGACAATTGATCAGTCGCTCCGGCAATACGGCGCGCCAAAGTATCAGCCGCGTCACGCATTTTCTCGACTTCAGTGAGGAAAGCTCCGCCGGTTTCGGTCAGTTCTTGCCCCCGGACAGTGCGGTGAAACAGACTGAAGCCGACTTCAGCTTCCAGCTCGGCAATATGGCGTCCGAGAGTAGGCTGGCTGGCCCCCAGTTTTCTGCCCGCGCCTGTCAGGCTGCCGGTTTCAGCCACTGCAAGAAAACTGCGTAAGAGATTCCAGTCTAGATCTTTCATCCATTCATTATTGAATGATTGTCGCTCATATTCAAGCAATATCCATTCATCCACAGTTAAGGCATTCTCCGAACATCGTAATGAAGGAGACAGCCATGACATTTGCCATTGCCATCCTTGGAGCGCGGGGTCGTTTGGGCCATTGCGTGACCAAAGCAGCCCTTGATGCGGGGCACAGGGTTATCGCCGTTACGCGGGACGGCAGGCTTCCAACCGATCTTGCCGACGCTGAGCCGCGAGCAGCCAATGCTCTTGATCGCCAGTCGCTCATTGCTGCGACTGAGGGTGCAGACGTAGTCATCAATGCACTCAATCCGCTTTATACGGATTGGGCAGAGATGTGCATGCCGATGGCTGAAAATGTCATTGCTGCCTGCAAAGCCAACCGGGCGGCGCATTTGTTTGCAGGTAACATCTACAACTTTGGAAGATTTTTGCCGCCTTTGCTTGATCCGGAGACCCCGGAAAAGCCCGAAACGCGCAAAGGGGTGATCCGGATCGAGATAGAGCGCTTGTTCCGGGATGCTGTCACACGCGACGGAGTGAATACCACTGTATTGCGGGCCGGGGACTTCTACGGCGGAACAGGATCGGGATCTTGGTTTGATCTGATGATCGCTGCCAAACTGGAGAAGGGTAAATTTGTCTGGCCCGGTCGCGGTGATATCCCTCACGCATGGGCATATCTGCCTGATCTCGGAAGAGCTTTCGTCAAGGTAGCGGAGCAATTGGGCGAATTAGATGGCTTCAACAGCTTTACCTTCGAAGGCCATACGCTGAGCGGAAATGAGATGCAGGCTTTGGCGGAACTGGCCGTCGGACATAATCTCATGCGCAGTTCAGTTCCATGGATCGTGCTGCGAGCAGCCGGTTTTGTCGTGCCCATGCTGCGAGAAGTTTGCGAAATGTCCTACCTGTGGTTCACACCCCATGCACTTGATGGCACGCGGCTTGAAACATTTATTGGCACACTGGATAGCACACCGCCCGAGCAGGCGATGGCAGAAGCCATCCGCGATCTACCCAAATCCAGGAAGGCGGCATGATCCGGGTTTTATGCTTTTGCCCGGTTGCGGCGCGCTTAGCCCTGCGGGCAAGGCGCGCCGGCTGCAGCCCATGTTTTTAATGCGCGAAACGTTTGTTCAGCGCTACCCGGGGCGGGCTCCCGGCCGGGACCCGGTGCCCATCCCCAGGCAACGAGCGCATCGTCTCGTATGTGTTCGGCAATTTCGGCTAATGACCGATCGCCATTGGTCTCAGGGTTTTTCAGCTGTTGACATATTTCAGCTGAAGTTTTGTCGATCCATTGCATTTCCACGGGCGCCAAATGCCAATTGGGTGCGCCGGGTGGGGCGTGCGGGAGATCACGCTGAGTGGAAAAGTGGCAGGTTTGGCATTGGATGTATTCTGCACCAATGCGGCTCTCACCCGCGTTGATGTTCATCCCGTGTGACTGGCGTTTTCCATAGGATGGCCCTGACCAGACAGGAATATTGTCTTCTCCAACATGGCAATTGGCGCATCTGGGGTGGCTGGCAACGCCATAAACCTCTTGCCATGCAGCGAGACCTTCGGTGATGGTGGCGGCAGTTTGGGTCTGGGGCGGGCTAGTATTGGCTGCAGTAGCAGGTGTGTCCTGCGCCCGTATTGGTGAAGACAAGCCAACTATGGCGATTGCGATCAATGCGGCTTGTTTCATCATGGTTCCCATCACACAAAATCCGTGTGCTTGTTGAACGGCATTTCGCGTATGCGTTGGCCGGTAGCAGCAAATATTGCATTGGCAAGTGCCGGGGCTGCGGGCGGAACAGGCGGTTCGCCGATGCCGCGAACATGGCTGGCGTTTTCAAGTATTCGAACCTGGATGGGCGGGCATTGGTAAAGCCGCATTCCTTCGGACGCATGATAGTTGGACTGCTGCGCCATTCCATCTGAGTAGGTGATTTCGGAGTTCATCGCATGTCCCAATCCCCAGACCACGCCCCCTTGCACCTGATTTTCGATGTTGATCGGGTCGATGACGCGACCAACGTCGGCTACCACATAGACGTTGTCGATGCGAATGCCGTTATCCGTAGCGGTAACTTCGACCACCTCGGCGCAGGGAACTCCAAAACTTTCAACCAACGCAATGCCGCGACCGCGGTTTTTACCCAGATCGCTACCCCAGTCGGACATCTCGCCAACAGCTTCAAGGACCTTTCGGGCGATATCGTAATTGCAAAGGCGCAAGCGCTCTTCCAGCGGATCCAGTCCTGCTGCATGGATCAGTTCATCAATAAAGCTTTCAATGAAAAAGCCGCCGGTGGAAGCTCCGACTGATCGCCAGCTGGAAACCGGTGCGAGATCAGGGACGGCAAAGGCCCGCAACCGGAAATTCGGTATTGCATAAGCCGCGTTCCATGCGCCCGCCGGGATCTGATTGTCCGGTCCGGCAGGCGGAAAGCCAAGTCTGCCAAATTGTGAACGGGCAGCAGAGGTGGTGGCAATATCGAGCGAAAGGGTTTCGATCCTGCCGTTGCGAACAACACCCTGACCCCGCGCCATGCCGATCTGGCGCGGGTAGTCCTGTGCAAAATCCTCTTCGCGGGAATAGGTCAGTTTAACCGGCTGACCTCGCATCTTGTTACCGATCTCAGCAGCCAGGGTGATATTGTCGAATTCCAACCGGTGACCAAAACTACCACCGCCATAGACGTTATGGAAAATAACCTGCTCAACCTCGTGCCCGGTGATTGCTGCGACTTTCGACTGTGCGAAGCGGGGGATCTGATGGCTTGCCCAGATCTCGACCTGGTCATCGGAGACGAGGATTGTGGCGCCGATTGGTTCGAGCGGCTGATGGGCCACATAGGGAGCACGATACTCGGTTTGGATAACACCGCCTTCAGCCAGCCCGATCGATACTTCACCGTCGTTTCGCCATTGCTTGTCGAGCCGATCCGGCACAAAGGATGCAGCGACCGCGTCCCAATGGTCTGCTTGCTCGGCGGGGTAGGATGCAGGCGCCCAGTCAAACTCAATCGCATTTGCGGCCTGAAAGGCGCGCCACGTATTGTCGGCCACAACTGCCACACCATTGGTGACGGGCAGGATGGTTTTGACACCGCGTATCTTTTCAGCTTGAGAAGCGTCATATCCGGTCAACGCGCTGCGCCGTGGATTGGTGCGAACCGTGGCGTGAAGGATTCCATCGATGTGCAGATCGATCCCGTATTTAAGGGTGCCGGTCGATTTGGCGACAATGTCGGTTCGTTCAACCTGTTTGCCGACGAGTTTCCACTCAGAAGGATCGCGTAATGGGACATCCGTGACAGGTTCAACCTGTGCCGCTCTGACAGAAAGCGCCTGATAGGGAATGCGGGTGCCATCGGGTAGGATGACAGCGCCACTTTCAGTCTTCAGATCACCAACTGACACGCCATGCTCCACAGCAGCGGCTTTTTTAAGCGTTTCTCGCGCTGTTGCACCGGCTTGTCGCAACTTGTCAAAGCTATCGTTAGTTGAAGATGATCCTCCAGTGATCTGCATGCCCAGAACCTTGAACAGCGAGCCCATCGCCCCACGCAAGGAATTTGCGAGAATTCCCTGATCGCGCGACAGGAATGGAACCACTTCTTCGGCTGATGCCGTGTTCCAGTAGGCGGCTGATGGCGGACCAAAACTGGTTTCGAACTGGCCGATATCAAGATCCATTTCCTCGGCGATCAGCATTGTCTGCATGCTTGCCACACCTTGGCCGGTGTCGGCGTGAGGGGCGATGAGGATGATGGCTTCGGGTGTGATCTTGACCCACGGATTAAAGGTCGATTCCCCCTTGCCGAGATTGCCTTTTAGCGGGTTGGCATGGGGTTTGGCGGCATAATATGCGCCGAACGCAACGCCACCGACGATGGCTGCTGACCCGATGAGAAAACTGCGTCGTGCAATGGTACGAAAACGGCTCAAAACCTCAGACCTCCCGCAATTTTTCAGCCGCCGTGTGAACGGCAGCGCGGATACGAGGATAGGTTCCACACCGGCACAGGTTCCCGCTCATGGCGTGGTCGATGTCTTGGTCGGATGGGTCGGGATTTGTGTCGAGAAAACTTGCCGCCTGCATGATTTGCCCAGACTGGCAATAACCACATTGCGCGACCTGATGCTCAACCCATGCCGCCTGCACCGCATGCAGTGATTCAGCGCTGCCAAGACCTTCGATTGTTGTAATCCGGGTGCCGACAGCTGCCGAGGCAGGCATTTGACAGGAACGAACTGCCATGCCATCGACATGGACGGTGCAAGCACCGCATTGGGCAATCCCGCAACCATATTTTGGACCGGTGATGCCAAGTTCGTCGCGGAGAACCCACAGCAACGGCATGTCGTCCTCGACATCAACCTGATGACTGGTATTGTTGACAGTGAGTTCCATTCCAAACCTCATCCAATCGTGATGTTGACAAAATAACAAAAAATGTCAGAATGTCAAATATGAAGTTCGAAGATCTCGATACCCGTGAACAGGGTGTGCTTGAAGCGGCCGTCGATGTGTTTACCAACTATGGTTATCGGCGCACCACCATGGATGACATAGCGCGCAAAGCAGGAATGTCACGCCCGGCGCTCTATAATTACTTCAAGAACAAGGAAACAATTTTCCGCACTTATGTGGAGCTGTTTTTCCAGTCCATAAGCGAAGCCTCGCAACTCAAACTCGAAGAAGCGGCCAATGTCGTGGACGGATTGGCCGGATTTTTTGATGCAGCCTTTGTTTTGCCATTCAAGGAATTGCTGGCGACCCCCCACGGAATGGAATTGGCCGGGGTCAACAAGGAAATTGCCGGGGATCTCACAGAAACCTGGATGTTGCAGAACGAACGTTTGCTTACCTGCTGGTTGAACAAGTGTGCAGATGAGGGTTCGCTGGAGCTTGGTGACTTGTCGGCTGGGGCTTTGGCGCGTGTTCTGGTCAATTCAGTGGAAGGAATCAAAATACGCGACGCTGATCAGGATCGGATCGGGGCTGATTTGATGGTGCTGGCGGAAATGACCGCGCGCGCTTATGCTCCCAAGCGCTGAGAAAACGCATGTGTGATATCAAGCAGTCATCCTTTTGCCAGATACACAAGCCCGGTGTTGACAATGTGCGCTGAAAGCGCGACCCACAGCATAACTCCGAAAATTGGCTGAGAGGCTTTTATGATCGAATTTGCAGGCCCGGAAGACAGACGCGCCAGTGTTGCGGTTGATGTGGGCGGTGTCATTGTTGGCGGTGGTGCGCCTGTTGTCGTCCAGTCGATGACCAATACCGACACGGCAGACATAGATGGAACCGTGGCGCAGGTGGCGGCTCTTCACAAGGCAGGTTCGGAGATTGTCCGCATAACAGTCGACCGCGATGAAAGTGCTGCAGCAGTCCCACATATTCGGGACCGACTGGCTCGCCTTGGGTTGAATGTGCCACTGGTTGGTGATTTTCACTATATCGGTCACAAGCTCCTGGCGGACCATCCGGCCTGCGCTGAAGCGCTCGCCAAGTACCGGATCAATCCCGGCAATGTCGGTTTCAAGGACAAGAAAGACAAGCAATTCATCGAGATCGTCGAAATGGCGATCCGCTACGACAAGCCTGTTCGCATCGGGGTGAACTGGGGCTCACTTGACCAGGTGCTCCTGACCCGTTTGATGGATGAAAATCAGGCCAAGGGTTCAAAGCTGAGTGCGCGTGATGTGACCCGCGAAGCCATCATCCAGTCGGCATTGTTGTCGGCTGAGCTCGCCGAAGAAACAGGGTTGGCGCGCAACCGCATCATTCTGTCTGCGAAAGTCAGTCAGGTGCAGGATTTGATTGCGGTCTATCTCGAGCTTGGCCGGCGCTCCAACCATGCACTGCATCTCGGTTTGACCGAGGCCGGTATGGGCTCAAAGGGGATCGTGGCTTCCTCTGCGGCGTTGGCAATCATCATGCAGCAAGGAGTCGGCGACACAATCCGTATATCGTTGACGCCTGAGCCGGGCGGTGACCGCACCAAGGAGGTGGTGGTTGCACAGGAGCTGTTGCAAGTCATGGGGTTTCGGCAGTTTTTGCCGGTTGTTGCGGCCTGTCCCGGTTGTGGACGCACAACGTCGACAGTGTTTCAGGAGCTGGCGCGCAATATCGAGGATGACCTTCGCAAGAACATGCCTGTCTGGCGGGAAAAATATCCTGGTGTCGAAGGGCTTCAGGTGGCGGTAATGGGCTGTATCGTTAATGGACCGGGCGAATCAAAACATGCTGACATTGGCATTTCGCTGCCGGGAACGGGGGAATCTCCGGCGGCGCCTGTGTTCATAGATGGCAAGAAAGCCTCGACTTTGCGCGGGCCCAATATTGCCGCGGATTTTCAGGTCATGGTTGCCGATTACATCGAAAAACGCTTCGGCAAGTCAGAAGCTGCCGAATAGCGATTTGTCACTTGGTCGGCTGGTTCTACTTCTCGCGCCGCGCAACATACACTGCCGCTGCTTTCAGAATATCCGCTTCAGCGCCAAAGGATGTCAGAAGGGAGATGGCCTCGTCGATCAATTCATCGCATCGGGCTTTGGTGGCCTCCAGCCCGTTGACCGACAAAAAGGTTCCCTTGTTGCGCCCGGCATCCTTGCCAGTGGCTTTGCCGACAGTTTCAGCATCTGAAGTGGCATCAAGGAGATCATCGGCCAGTTGGAAGGCCACACCGATTTGTTCACCAAATGCGGACATGGTGCTGACGGTCTTCTCGTCGGCACCGGCAACAACGGCTCCGGCTTCGCAGCTGTAGCGTAGCAGTGCGCCGGTTTTCATGGCCTGCAGCGCGAGTATTTCTGCTTCGTTCGGCTGGCTTTTTTCGGCTGCAATATCCAGCACCTGTCCGCCGACCATGCCGCCGGCTCCCGCTGCCCGCGCAAGTCGACCGACCAGGTCAACGCGAGCTTCTGGTGCCAAATCATGTCCGGGGTCAGCAACAAGTTCAAAGGCGAGCGTCAACAGGGCGTCCCCGGCCAGTATGGCGGTTGCCTCATCATAAGCGATATGAACTGTCGGCTGACCGCGCCGCAATTCATCGTCATCCATCGCAGGTAAATCATCGTGGATCAGTGAATAGCAGTGGATGCATTCAAGTGATGCGGCGACATAGATCGCTGAATTCACATTGCCACCCAACATGCGGGCTGTTTCCATTACAAGAAACGGACGCAGTCGCTTGCCTCCATTGAGAACGCCGTGGCGCATGGCTGCGCGCAGCTTGTCAGGCCAAGCAAAATTATTGCTTGCATTTTCCGCTCCCAAACGGGCATCCAGGAACGCGGCGACCGTTGAAGCGTTCCTGGATAATCGCGCGGCGAATTGAGAGGTGGCATGGTTGGTCATTTCGTTGTCTTGCCACGGGTCGCGCCCGCCATCAATCCTTTCTGTCTTGGCAACCGCGCCCAAACACAGGTATGCACACAGTTAATGGCTGAGTGCATCGCATGATCGGTTGAATAACCTGAGGCCTGAAACAGGGAGCACAATGCTTGGCAAGTGAGCGCAACCACAGCCAACCGAAAAAGAGAGGTTTGCTGTACCGGCTGGTGCGGCTGGTCTTTCTGCTGGCGTTGTTTTTGATCATCGCGCCCTATTTGCTGGTGTTGCTCTATGTTCCGTCAATCGTGCACCCGGTATCCACCTTGATGGCCGGCGAAACGATTGTTGGCCGCGCCTATGAGCGCCAATGGGTTGATTTTGATGATATTGCTCCGGTCCTCGTCCAATCAGTGATGATGTCAGAAGACGGACAATTTTGCGCTCATGGCGGGGTCGATTGGAATGCACTGAACGGAGTGATCGATGATGCACTTGAAGGTGAAGGTGTACGTGGTGCCAGCACCATACCGATGCAGACAGTGAAAAACCTCTTTTTGACCTCCTCGCGTTCATTTCTACGCAAAGCTCTGGAAGTTCCATTGGCGTTATGGGTTGATTTGATCTGGACTAAACGCCGGACAATGGAAATTTATCTCAACATCGCCGAGTGGGCGCCGGGTGTCTTCGGCATTGAGGCGGCGGCACAAACCTATTTCGGACGACCGGCTGCGAAACTCACCGGCAGACAGGCAGCCCTTCTGGCGGTCACCCTGCCCAATCCGATCAAGCGCAATCCGGCAAAACCCTCTAACAGCTTGTCGCGATTGGCGCAGAAGATTGAAAAACGGGCCAGCCAATCCGGCGCATACATCAAATGTCTTTATGGCTAGCTCAAATATCGGAACTGTTAAGCGCGGCCAGAGCGTGACTAACTCTTGCCGGTTCATTTAAACGCGGGTCATTGGAAATGAAGCTTTATATTGGCAATAAAAATTATTCGTCATGGTCATTTCGCCCGTGGATCGGGCTGACTCAGGCGGGTATCGAATTTGAAGAAGTCCAGATGTGGTTCGATTTTCCCAATGGCAATCCTGAGATCAAAGCAGTTTCGCCGACAGGCAAAGTACCGCTTCTGGTGGATGGCGATCTCAAAATCCCGGAATCGTTGGCCATTATGGATCATGTTGCCAGAAAGTTTCCCAAAAGCGGTTTGTGGCCGGCAGATTCTGTCCAGCGCAGCAGGGCGATGGCAATGTCGTGCGAAATGGTTGGCGGTTTTACAGCGTTGAGAAATGCCTGCCCGATGAATATTCGCAAAGTTCCGATCAAGCTCAGCGTCGATACCGCCGTTCTAGCAGATGTGGCCCGGATCGAGACGGTGTGGGATGAGGCGTTGGCGAGCTCTGGCGGGCCGTTTCTGTGTGGCGGGTTTTCGATCGCTGATGCAATGTTTGCGCCAGTGGTCAACCGGTTGGAAATTTATGGATTTGAGCTTTCGCTAGGGACGCGAGCCTATATGGATCGGGTCAAGGCACTGAACGCCTGGAAGGCTTGGGAAATGGCCAGCAGGGCGGAAACGGCAATTGTGCCGGAAGATGAAGTCTAGGGATTCCGGACTATGCTGTCCGAATGGCGAAAAAACTGGCTGTATGAGTCTGGTCAAACGCATTTAGGCCATGTATAAGCCCGGCAAATTCCCGATATGCATGTGCAGGACCTACTGGAATAGTGGCCTATAGCTGTGCGACACGATTAAACTGGAGTATGTCATGGCTGTTCCAAAACAGAAAATTTCCCGTTCAAAGCGCGGCATGCGTCGCTCTATGGACGCATTGAAGGCCCCGGCTTATGTCGAGGACAAGAATTCGGGCGAACTGCGCCGTCCGCATCATATCGATCTGAAGACCGGAATGTATCGCGGTCGTCAGGTGCTGACGCCCAAAGCTGACGCATAATCTGATTTCTCGTTCTTGGCGGGATGACTGGCCGGCCCGATGGGCCGGCTTTTTGCATTTGCGGTTTTCCAGCACTCCGGTCTTGTCGGCAGCTGATTGAGGGGGCACAGTCCCCTCGTCATTCACCATAGCCTCAAAACGCGCCCGGGAGTTCGTCCATGCTGTCCGCAATTCCGCTGATGATCGTGCCATTCATCATTTACAATGCCATCATGATCGGTATCGCGGGGACAGGGATTGAAGGCCTATCCGCTCCACTGCTCGAATTGGAAATGATGTCCGGCGCGCTGTGGACAATGAGTCTCGGCAATCTTTTGATCGTCATCGGATTGGTGATGATGTTTTTTGAAATTCTCAAGGCAACACGCACTGGATCGTGGTCGGTCATGGACCACCTCTTGTCGACCTTCCTGTTTGTCGCTTTCATCGTCGAGTTTCTGCTGGTGGAAAAAGCGGCGACGGATGTCTTCTTCATTCTGATGGTGATTGCTTTCGTTGACGTAATTGCCGGCTTTTCAGTCTCGATCCGTTCAGCGGGACGCGATGTCTCAATCGGGTTATGAGGAATTTGCTCGATCTCCGTACGGTTTCCAGAGATGAAGCAGGTTCTCATGCGGTTTGAGCGGGCTTAGCCGCCGTCGGCTACAAAACCGGCAGCTTCAATACCAGCAATCGCGCAGGCTTCGTCATTGTCTGATGTGTCACCGGTGATTCCGACGGCCCCAAGAATGGCGCCTTTGTTGTCGCGGATAAGCACACCGCCCGGAACCGGGACGATGCGACCGCCGGAAACACCCGACAAGCCTTCCATGAAATGGGGGCGATCGACCGCGATGGCGCTGACTTTGCGTGAGCCCATGCCCAGTGCAAGGGCGCCAAATGCCTTGCCGTTGGCGATTTCAAACCGCAACATGGAAGCCCCGTCCTGGCGTTGCATGGCAATCAAATGACCTCCTGCATCCAGGACAACGGTGGTGAGCGGTTGAAGGTCAAGGTCTTTGCCATGGGCGAAGCTGGTGGTGATGATATGATTGGCTTTTTCCAGTGTTGGAGCAGTCATGGGCAAAAATCCTGATTATGGCGCGGTGAAGGGCCGCGAATAAGCTTACGGCTCAGACTATTGCGCGAACAGCAAAGGCGCCACCTTTTCAGATGACGTCTTTGGAATAACTGTATTTCCATGCTGTGCCTGCTCATTGGCAAGAAAGCAGGGTCAATTGCCGATATTGTCGATCTTTTGCTGCAGTGACTTCAGCTGCGATTTCAGATCGTCGATATCTTTGTCCTTACTGCTTCCGGACATGGTTGCAGATTTTTCGGGCTCATCCGAACCACCTGATGATCCAGCCATGCCGAATGGAGTAAACATGGACATCGCTTTCTGAAACATCTCGGTATTCCGGCGCACGGTTTCTTCCATCATCTGCATGGGAAGCTGCATGTTCCGTGTCACCGGATTTTCCGCCATGTTCTTGGTCAGTTGATCGCGAACGTTTTCCTGTTGTTCGCTCAGGGCTGTCATGGATTGTTCGAGATAACTTGGAACGACCATCTGCAATTGATCACCGTAAAATCCGATCACCTGACGCAGAAAAGATACGGGCAACATCGTGTTCCCGGTCTTGGATTCCTGCTCGAAGATGATCTGGGTTAGTACTGAATGGGTGATATCGTCCCCGGATTTGGCATCCTGTACATTGAAGTCTTCGCCCTTTTTGACCATCACGGCCAGATCGTCGAGCGTTACATAGGTGCTGGTTCCGGTGTTGTAGAGCCGCCGGTTTGCGTATTTCTTGATGACTATCGGTCCGTCGCTCTTCGCCATTCGGTTCCTCCTCCAAATTGTTTGAAACGACCTGTCCGACAAGAGACTAGGCCGAAAGTCCTCCCTGTGACAAATCTTTTGTGCGTTGCGGCGAACCAATTGCGAGAACGAAGGTCACTCGCCCCGCTAAATCTAACACTATCGTACTAATTCAGTTGGTTTTGCGGCGCACATTCATTTGACATGGTAAAGGCACTCCGGCAGGCTCAGAGCCAAGAATATTCAAATGAGGAAACGAATATGAGCAATTCCGACATCGTCATTGCAAGCGCGGCCCGGACCCCGGTTGGGTCTTTCAACGGTGCTTTCGCCAATACCTCGGCCCACGAACTCGGGGCTGTTGCCATCAAGGCCGCACTTGAGCGCGCTGGCGTGGACCCCAAGGATGTCGACGAGGTAATCCTTGGCCAGATCCTTTCCGCTGGAGAGGGGCAGAACCCGGCGCGACAGGCCGCCATGGCTGCCGGCTGCCCACAGGAGACCACCGCCTGGGGCTTGAACCAGCTTTGTGGTTCGGGTCTTCGCACCATTGCCATCGGAATGCAGCAGATCGCGACCGGGGATGCCAACATCATCGTAGCCGGTGGTATGGAATCCATGTCGATGGCACCTCATTGTGCCCATCTGCGCGGCGGTGTGAAAATGGGTTACATGCAGATGATCGACACCATGATCAAGGATGGTCTCACCGATGCTTTTTACGGCTATCACATGGGCAACACGGCCGAAAACGTGGCGCGGCAGTGGCAGTTGACACGTGAAGACCAGGACAAGTTTGCTGTTGCGTCCCAGAATAAAGCCGAAGCCGCGCAAAAGGCGGGCAAGTTCAAAGACGAAATCACGCCCGTGACCATCAAGCACCGCAAGGGTGAAACGGTCGTGGATCAGGATGAGTACATCAAACATGGTGTGACCATGGAAGGTGTCGGCAAGTTGCGCGCAGCCTTCGACAAGGAAGGTACGGTAACCGCTGCCAATGCATCGGGCATCAATGATGGCGCTGCGGCTGTCGTATTGATGAGCGCTGCAGAAGCAGAAAAGCGCGGCATCAAACCAATGGCGCGGATTGTTTCCTGGGCCACCGCTGGTGTTGATCCGCAAATCATGGGTACAGGCCCGATTCCTGCGTCACGCAAGGCGCTGGAAAAGGCTGGATGGAAGCCTGAAGATCTGGATCTGGTGGAAGCCAATGAAGCCTTTGCTGCGCAAGCTTGCGCCGTCAACAAGGACATGGGTTGGAACCCGGACATCGTCAATGTGAATGGTGGGGCGATTGCCATTGGGCATCCGGTCGGGGCATCGGGCGCACGTATTTTCAACACGCTGGTATTCGAAATGCAGCGTCGTGACGCAAAGAAAGGTCTTGCGACCCTTTGCATTGGCGGCGGCATGGGTGTTGCCATGTGCATTGAGCGTGATTGAGCGAGATTTTGGCCAGCCGGGCACTGGTTCCGGCTGGCCAAAAGCAGGCTTCGGGCCTGGATAAGCTATGGTGAGTAACGGCAAGAAAGCTGGTTTGCCTAATGATAAGAACAACAATCAGGGAGGAGATGTTATGGCGCGTGTTGCATTGGTCACAGGGGGATCCCGCGGAATCGGTGAAGCGATTTCTTTGGCTTTGAAAGATGCCGGTTATTCGGTCGCTGCGACCTATGCTGGCAATGATGAGAAAGCCAAGGCTTTCACCGAGAAAACCGGAATCAAGACCTATAAGTGGGATGTTGCGGATTATGAGGCCTGCAAAGCAGGGATCGCCCGGATCGAGGCGGATCTCGGTCCCGTTGATGTGTTGGTCAACAATGCGGGCATCACCCGCGATGCCATGTTCCACCGTATGACACCTGAAATGTGGAATGAGGTAATCAACACCAACCTCACCGGCATTTTCAACATGACCCACCCTGTCTGGACGGGAATGCGCGATCGGAAGTTTGGCCGCGTCATCAATATTTCTTCGATCAACGGACAGAAGGGGCAGGCTGGTCAGGTCAACTATTCTGCCGCCAAGGCCGGTGACATCGGCTTCTCAAAGGCTCTCGCCCAGGAAGGTGCACGTGCAGGCATTACAGTCAATGTGATCTGCCCGGGTTATATCGGGACCGACATGGTTCGTGCCATTGATGAGAAGGTTCTCAACGAGCGGATTATTCCGCAGATCCCGGTTGGCCGCTTGGGTGAGCCCGAAGAGATCGGTCGTTGTGTCGTTTTTCTGGCCTCCGATGAAGCGGGCTTCATCACCGGGTCGACGATCACGGCCAATGGCGGTCAGTATTTCGCCTGACGGCAACGTACTGTGGTGCCGGGACGCGTTGTCTCGGCATCCATTGCAGTTGATAGCAACAACCCGCAAGCGTGGTACCCCACATCAACTGTGCTGCAGGCAGCTCATTGGCAACCGTGCTTGCGTGTGATCTTTCCCTGATCAGCAGGCAAACGGCCATCCAGATAAACACGCAGTTTTTCTGTCTCAAAAGTTAACAGAATCGGGTCCTGCGCGGCTGCCGATTTTGCTGTCTTCGGGTCGGCGTTAACTTTTGCGGCTCGTGAATCACAAAAGATGTGCGTCAAACCGCTCGCGACTAGTGTCCGGGTGTCGATATCAATACCAGATATGGTGAGAACAAAGCATTAACATCCTGCTGTAAGTGATTCGTCGCCGTTTCGTTCCTTGGGCGTTCTGAAAGTTAACGAGTTTGATCAAATTTTACTCAAATTTGCAGTCAAATAGCTGAAAAAGTTAACAAATTAGTGATCACGATTGTTCATCCAATTTTCCGGATCGGGCAAAACTCTGATTGAGGGGCCACGTTAACCTTTGTCCTGCTGAATTTTCGAAATTCTTGTTGAGGTGATTCACCATGTGGTGGTGCGGGTCGCGATTCGGGCCAGATATAGCCGTGAACAAAGAGAGAATATCTGTGAGTCAGCGATTCGTCGCCGATTCGTTCCGCCCCTGTTCCATTCGTTAATAAGGAGAATTCCCGACAGGTCCTTTTGCACCAGCTGATTTGTCCCTATATGGTGGGCTGCGCACTTGATGTGCCGTTCGCTTTTTCCGCCGTCAACGGACCATCGCCAGACCCTGCAGGCCGCGCATGAATTTCTCCCGTATGAAAGAACGACAGCCGATATTGCTGACAGGCCGCGGCGTGAAGGCTGTTCTTGGCCCCACGAACACCGGCAAGACGCATTTTGCCATCGAGCGGATGGCAGCCCATTCATCCGGTGTGATCGGGCTGCCGCTGCGTTTGCTGGCGCGCGAAGTTTATCAACGCATGGTCGACAAAGTCGGCATACAGCACGTGTCGCTGGTCACCGGCGAGGAAAAAATTTCGCCTCCCGGAGCGCGCTACTCGGTTTGCACCGTCGAAGCGATGCCGCGACAGGCGGATGTCGCATTTGTGGCCATAGATGAAGTCCAGCTTGCTGGTGATCTTGAACGCGGACATGTTTTTACTGATCGTATTCTGGGTTTGCGTGGTCGTGAGGAAACCCTGCTTCTCGGCTCCGGCAGCATGCGTGGCATTCTCGAACAATTGTTGCCGGGCATTACCATCGTCGAGCGCCCGCGGCTTTCACAATTGCTGTATGCCGGTTCGAAGAAAATTACCCGTTTGCCACGGCGCTCTGCAATTGTGGCATTTTCGACCGATGAGGTTTATGCGATTGCTGAATTGGTTCGGCGCCAGCGCGGTGGGGCTGCTGTTGTGCTTGGCGCGCTGTCGCCACGGACCCGCAATGCTCAGGTTGAACTCTATCAAAACGGCGATGTTGAATATCTCGTGGCGACTGATGCCATCGGCATGGGGCTCAATCTCGATGTTGATCATGTGGCTTTTGCACAAGATCGCAAATTCGATGGGTATACCCATCGACGACTGAACCCGGGCGAATTTGCACAGGTCGCTGGCCGTGCAGGCAGGCATTTGCGCGATGGAACATTTGGTGTGACTGCTCGCGTCGACCCGTTCGAGGACGAATTGGTCGAACGATTGGAATCGCACATTTTTGATCCAGTAAAGATCCTGCAATGGCGCTCCAATGTTCTTGATTTCTCATCTTTGGGTGGATTGCTTGAAAGTCTCGATCTTACGCCCCCGGCTCCTGGCCTGACACGGGCACTGCCCGCTGTTGATCAAAGGGCATTTGAACATTTGATGAGCGATTTTGAAGTTCGCGATATGGCAACTTCGCCAAAGATGGTGGAGTTGTTGTGGGACGTCTGTGCCCTTCCGGACTATCGGCGGATTGCACCCGCCCAGCATGCTGATCTGATCGCGACCATTTATTCCGACCTTGTGCGACGCAGCCATGTCAGCGAAGATTTTATGGCCGAGCAAGTGCGCAGATGTGATTCCACAGTGGGTGACATAGACACGTTGGCAGCCCGTATTTCACAAATTCGGACTTGGACATATATTTCAAATCGACCAAAATGGCTTGCCGATCCGACACACTGGCAAGAAAAGACGCAAGAAATAGAGAATGGATTGTCGGATGCACTGCATGAAAGGTTGACGAAACGCTTCGTTGACCGCAGGACATCCGTGCTCATGAAGCGCTTGAGAGAGAACGCAATGCTCGAAGCAGAAATCAGTGTGAATGGCGATGTATTCGTCGAAGGACATCATGTCGGCCAGTTGGCGGGTTTTCGATTTATCGTTGACCAGTCAGCAGAAGGTGCAGACCAGAAAGCCGTAACAGCGGCAGCACAGAAAGCGCTCGCGCTCGAATACGAGGCGCGTGCTGCACGGCTGCATGCCTCAGGCAATTCTGATTTTGCATTGGGATCGGATGGCACTGTGCGATGGCTGGGTGACCCGGTGGGACGATTGGTGAGCGGGGAGCATGTTCTCAAGCCGCGAATCATTCTTCTGGCAGATGAACAATTGACCGGACATGCCCGTGACGTCGTTGTCGCGCGTATTGATCGCTTTGTTTCACACCACATCACAACGGTGCTCAAGCCGCTGGAGGATCTCACCAGAGCTGAAGACCTTGATGGGATTGCCCGTGGCCTGGCATTCCGGCTGACCGAAAATCTGGGTGTTTTGTTCCGGCGAGACGTTACAGAGCTCATTCGTGATCTCGATCAGACTGCAAGGGCCGGTCTGCGCCGTTATGGTGTGCGGTTCGGCGCCTATCACATATTCATTCCGGCACTGCTGAAACCAGCACCAGCGGAATTGATTACCCTTTTATGGGCGATTTCAAACGACGGTATGGACAAGCCTGGTTTTGGCGATATCACGCCTTTGCTCGCTGCAGGTCGCACATCGGTTGCGACAGATCCGGCCTTTGAGCGGGAATTCTACCGGCTGGCGGGTTTTAGGTTCCTCGGCAAACGTGCAGTGAGAATTGACATTCTCGAGCGCCTCGCTGATCTCATTCGTCCGGCAATGCAGTGGAAGCCGGGTCTGACCCCGCGTCCGGAAGCCGGATATGATGGCTCGCGGTTTATTACAACGACCGGGATGCTGTCGATTCTTGGTGCTACGCAGGACGATATAGAAGAAATCCTGAAGGGTCTTGGATATCGGCCGGAGCCGGTTGGTGTGGAAGAAGCAGCTGCGCATATTGCGGCAATTGATGCTGCGGCAAAACCGGTTGAAACTGTCGCCAAGGGTCCTGTGGTTGAAGTTGTTCAGTCACGCACAGCGGCTGATCGTCCGCAGTCAGTTACACAGGAAGCTTCGACGGAGACTTCTGCCGGAGACAAGGCTTCAACAGAAGAAGCCGAGAGCAAGTCTGCTGCGACGGGGGAAGCTGATTCGGGAGCCAAAGTCGCTGAGAACGCGGACGTAATTGACACGGAAGCCAAAGAAGCTGAAGGCCCCAGGACGGTTCTGCTCTGGCGTCCGGGTGGTCGTTCTGACGGAAATCGCGGTCGTGGCAGGCATCAGCAGCGTGGTGATGGAAAAGATAATCAGCAACCGCGCGGCAAATCCGGTGGTCGGGCCGATGGTCAAAATGCAGATCGTGGCAAGGGCGAAGGCCAGAAGGACAGGCGTGGCCGCAATGGCAAGCCCGGTAAAGGTCCCAAGGGCGGAAAACCAGGTGAAAACCGAGGTGGTAACCCCAACCACAAGCAGCGGTCAGTGAGAAAAGACAATCCGATTGATCCCGATAGCCCATTTGCTGCATTGGCAGCACTGAAGGAACAACTGAAAAAGTAAGGTGGCGCTTGGCGGATTTGCCTCCATCTCCTGTTGGTGGCCCTCAGCGGGAAAGAATCGACAAGTGGCTGTTTTTTGCCCGTGTGGCAAAATCACGCACGCTGGCTGGCAAGTTGGTGGCCGGTGGCCATGTCCGCGTCAACGGGGAGAAAAAGCGGCAACCCAGTTATACGGTCAAACCAGGAGATACTTTGACCATTGTTCTGGAGCGGCGGGTGCTGGTCTACAAGCTGCTGGAATGCGGCACGCGGCGTGGGCCTGCCAGTGAGGCGCGGCTGTTATACCAAGATTTGTCGCCTCCTTTGGAGGATGAACGTTCAAGTGGAGTAGTGGGACATCCTGACCCGGGTGTTCGTTCAACGTCCAAGAAAGAGCGTCGGCAACTGCAAAGGTTGAAATTTTCAGGACTCGGTCAAGATTGAGTGCAAATTGGCTTTATAGAAGCTTTTCTAGGATGCAAACTGCGCCCAATTGTCGGAACTGGTCCGGCAGTGTCCTATTGCCAATCCCGGTTAAAGCCGTTACCTGACCCACGCGAATAAACACTGCCGTGGAGCCGTTTGGGAGCCATTATCAATGACCTACATCGTCACCGACAATTGCATTAAGTGCAAATACATGGACTGCGTCGAGGTTTGTCCTGTCGACTGCTTCTATGAAGGCGAGAACATGCTGGTCATTCATCCGGACGAGTGCATTGACTGTGGTGTTTGCGAGCCTGAATGTCCGGCTGAAGCTATCAAGCCCGATACTGAGCCGGGTCTGGATTCCTGGCTGCAGATCAATACGGAATACGCCGACAAGTGGCCCAATATCACCATCAAGCGGGAAGCACCTGGCGACGCCAAGGAGTTTGATGGCAAGCCCAACAAGTTTGAAGAGTTCTTCTCCGCTGAACCTGGCGAGGGCGACTGACAATCGTCAGTCTGTCCGGTCATTGTGAGGCTACAACAAGAATACCGGATCAGGGGTATTGGAGATCCCGGACCCGACTGACCGTTAACCATTTGTTTAGAATTGTTCCCTTGCGTCATGTGCAGGCGCAGCAAATCATTGATTTCTGCCGTTTTTTGTGGTAGGTAAACATAACTGACATATTCCAAGGCGCCAGCAGGGCGATAACAAGCAGACTACGGAAACATCCTCAAACAGTTGCCCGCCCTCAGGAAATCGAGAAATCTTGTGTCGCGAACTGTCGCTGTTCACTTTCCGTGAAGTTTGAAAATCGAAATGTCAGCAGCGCGCTGTCGAGCGTGTGCGAAATCCGGCTGCAATGGCAGATTGGGTTTTGGTAACACAACAGGGAGTTTTGCCACGTATGACGACTCAGCAAAAAAAGCCATCTCAGCGCCAGGGTTTCAAAACCGGCGAGTCGATTGTCTATCCGGCACACGGAGTTGGCCAGATTGTGGCTATTGAAGAACAGGAAGTTGCGGGCCAGACGCTCGAACTTTTTGTCATTGATTTTGAGAAAGACAAGATGCGGTTGAAAGTGCCGGTGGCCAAGGCATTGACCATTGGCATGCGGAAGCTTTCCGAAACCGATTTTGTCGAACGTGCCTTGAAAGTTGTACAGGGCCGGGCACGCATCAAGCGCACCATGTGGTCGCGCCGTGCGCAGGAATATGACGCCAAGATCAATTCTGGCGACCTGATTTCGATTGCTGAAGTTGTTCGCGATCTCTTTCGTGCGGACAATCAACCAGAGCAATCTTATTCCGAACGGCAGCTTTATGAAGCAGCCCTCGACCGCATGGCTCGTGAAATTGCAGCCGTCAACAAAATGTCGGATACAGAATCAGTGCGGTTGATTGAGGTCCATCTTGCCAAGGGACCGAAGCGCGGTAAGGCGAATGACGAGGGCGACAAGCAGGAAGAAGCTGCTTGATCTAGCCAGAACTGAATTTCAGCAAATTTGAGCCCGGCCATTGGCCGGGCCTTTTTTTTGCTCGAGCCGTCCTTGCGTTGTTTCTGCGGTGAGCGTCAGATTGGAGAAAGGGAAACTGAAGCTTCCTATCTATCTGTTTTCATCAAGTTTTTTTGTTCGATAAATTTCTTTGATTTTCCCGGAAAACCATTTTTGGAATATTTTTTTCAACGACGGGAACTTTTTGACCTCACACGCGTTTTACTCGGGCAAGCAGCCGTTTCTTGAGCAACCAAGCAATGGAACTGCGTGTGATCTCTGCTCTTTATCAGAGATAGGAAAACAACACTCGATAGCCGCAACTTGGTTTCGTTCAGTTGGAAACGAGGAGAAATGCACATGGGTTCCGTTCCAGCTAATCGAAAAATGGTTCGCAGTGCGATGGCTGCACCCTATCTTGAACGGGATGAAGAGCACGAATTGGCTGTGAGATGGCGCGATCATCAAGACCAGGATGCGATGCACCAGATCACCTTGGCTCATATGCGCCTGGTAATTTCGATGGCTGCGAGATTCAAGAATTTCGGCCTCTCGATGAACGATCTTGTTCAGGAAGGTCATGTTGGACTTCTCGAGGCCGTGGCCCGATTTGATCCCGAGCGGGAAGTCAGGTTCTCTACATATGCCAGCTGGTGGATCCGGGCATCAATACAGGATTTTGTCTTGCGCAACTGGTCCATCGTCCGCGGTGGAACAAGTTCGGCGCAGAAGTCACTGTTTTTTAATCTGCGGCGACTTCGGATGAAGCTGAGTCAAGGCGAGGAAGGGTTGGGCGCCACTGCATTGCACGGACGTATCGCAGATGCGCTTGGTGTGCATGCAAAGGATGTGGCGCTTATGGATTCGCGACTTTCCGGTTCAGATACGTCTTTGAATGCCCCTGTTGGAAATCCGCTCGATGGATCTTCATCCGACCGTGTCGACTTGCTTGAAAGCGATGCGCCTTTGCCAGATGAACAGGTCTCAACCATCATTGATGAAGAACGCCGCAATCACTGGATTGGCGAGGCATTGAAAACGCTGAATCCGCGTGAATTGCAGGTTATAAATGAACGACGTTTGTCTGAAGACGGCGCGACACTGGAGTCGCTGGGGAATACCCTTGGAATTTCCAAAGAGCGGGTGCGGCAAATCGAAAACCGAGCTCTTGAAAAACTCAAAATTACGCTTCGAAGCGCTCATCCGGAAATAGCCGCACTTTAACCTGCGCGAAACTATCAATTCAGCCGTCAGTTATGATTTTGTAGCGTTCGCCTGTTTTGATTGTAGCGCCAGGTCCCATCGCGTTGAGCAGGTGAAAAAGATCAACTTTCCTGTCCGTGCCGCGCATTTGATTAGCGAGCTTGCTCAAAGTATCATCGGAATTTGCGGTCACAATCCTGATCCGCAAAGGCTGCAAGGCGCTTTTCTCTCCGGCAGTCAATCTCCGGAAGCTTGACCGAAGCACATCTGCTGTTGGTGACAGTTTTGATGATTCCAGCGGTGCAGCAGTCAGGAACCGGTAGATCCGGTCGTCGACGCGGACAATCGTGACATCAAAATCCCATCTATCAGCGCGCGCGAGAGCAGTTGCGGCATCAAAACCGGCGATGCGGGTTTGACGGATCGAACCCGGAATCAGGCCTGTCACCCAACCACTCGCCATATATTCAGACAGTGAGCGGGAAGGTTTTTCACTGACCCCATCGAAACGGATTGCCAAATCACCGGTACCGGTGGCCATGACGGCCTCTGCCTTGTTGTCGATACGAAATCCTGCGGGCACGTCAAATTTGATGCCCAATACCGGGTGAAGGAATGTTGTTCCACGTACATAGCCCTCGTTGGGACTGTCGCCAAACAGCAGGCTGTCTATGCCGTCGAGGTAAAAATCGCGGCCGCGATCAAAGCTGCCTTCAATGCCAAAGTGTCTTGCATGGGATTTCGCAAGCGAAACACGCTGAGGTGCATTGGGGTGGCTGGACAGGAAATCCAGGCTGGCATCGTTGTCGGGATCGACTGAACTGTATCGCGCATAAGTGTCCATCGATTCCAGAAATCGGGCTGCGGAGTAGGGATCATAACCCGCTTCGCCGAGCATCCGTACTCCAATTACATCAGCTTCAAGTTCCTGATTGCGCGAAAATGCCGCCAGCCTCAGTTTGCTTTGAGCCAGCGTTTGGCGGGTGGAAAGCCCGTTGTTGTTGGTATTTTGCGCCATGCGTTCGACAATGGCTTCTTCACGTTCGCGCCGTTGCCGCTCTATTCCATGATTTGCTGTGACATGACCCATTTCATGGGCAATCACCGCCGCCACTTCAGAAGCATCATTGGCTAATGCCAGGAGACCGCGTGTTACATAGACATAGCCGCCCGGCAGCGCGAAAGCGTTGACTGCGGGTGAGTTGAGCACAGTGACCCGGTAGGTCTGTTGTGGGTTTTCAGATACCAGTGTGAGCTTGCCAATGATCCTTGCCAACAGTTTTTCGGTGCGCTGGTCACGATACTCGCCACCGTAGCTTGCCAGAATACGAGGGTGCTCGCTCGCTCCGATCTGGGTGCGCGGATCGGACTTGCCAGCTTCATCAACTGTTTGTGGCGAATTGGACGGCGATACATCGGGTTTGTACACATCGACGCCAAGCGTCTGGCAACCCGCTAAAACCCCGACCGTCACAATTGATGCAATGGACGCAATACGACGCACACGCTGTGCCCAAGGGCGCGCGGTAAACTGGGTCAATGGCGGATTGGCTGGATATTTAGGCATGCACTCCGGACCGCGATTTGCCGGTTATCTGGAAAACTGGGGCGCCAAATCAAGGATACAGGTCGAAGGCGGTTGTTCGACTTGAATATCCTGTTTCTCAGCATCAATCCAGTGCCAGCTTCGCAAGTCCAAATTATGGCGGTCAGAAAACTGTGTTAGTCGCCACGCTGGTGACCGAGATATTTGGACAGTCCCGGAAGGTCCTTGCGCTCAAAAAACTTGTTCATGGTGGTGTCGGCGATGATCGTACCCTCTTCAATGAAGATCACCTGATCGGCGGCCAGTGCCGCTTCATCTGGGTCATGGGTCACCATCAAGACTGTTGCGCCCACTTCCTGGCGAATTTCAAGCATCAATGCGACCATGTCCTGGGCCAAGCCGGGGCCAAGGCCGTTGAAAGGTTCGTCCAGCAGGAGCAGCGGTTTGCGGCGGGCAAATGCCCGCGCCAGTGCGACACGTTGGCGTTCGCCGCCCGACAATGTGCCGGGCAGCCGCTTGCCGAAGCCTGATAGTCCAACGCGATCCAGCGCCGTCTCAACGGTTTTCCGCTGATCTGCGTTCAACCGCAATCCGGGATCGAGGCCGAGTGAAATATTGGTATTGATATCCAGATGGGCAAACAGGTTGTTGCTTTGAAAAACCATCGACAAGCCACGTTGTGCCGGTGGCTGATCAGTCATGACTTTCGAGCCGATTAAAATGTCGCCTGTGTCGGGGGCTAGAAAGCCGGCAATCAGATTTAATAAAGTGGATTTGCCCGAACCCGATGGTCCCAAAATGGCGGTCACAGAGCCTGAGTGGCGCGTGAAATCAAATGCCATCTGTTTTCCGCCGAGTGATTTCTCAACGCGACGCATTTCGAGAGCTATGGTCATGACCGCGTTCCTCCGCCTGAGTTTGAAGAGCGATCGGCAATAGCCATCAGTCCAACGCATAGAATTGTCAGCAAGAGGGCCAGCCCGGCGGCATCAGCGGTGCGGTAACTGCCCATTTTCTGGAGCAGAAGAAATGGCAATGTCGTCAGGTTTTCATTGCCGAAAAGTGCGACGGCGCCGAGATCACCTAAAGAAAGCGCCATCGCAAATGCAAATGCTGATCCCAGCGGTATTGCCAACGCCGGGAGATCAATCCGGAATATGCGGTTCCACCCCGTTATCCCCAATGACAATGCCAATTGACCATTGCGGTGCATGGCTGTTCGGTAGGCGCTTTCCAGCACCCGCATGACAAAAGGCAGCGCCATCAGGGCATTGATCAGAATGATGATCGCCAGTGGCAGAGCCAGACTGCCGCGGGCGCCCGAGAACAGTAAAAACCATCCAGCGCCGAGCACTACCGGTGGCAGCAGCAAAACCAGAGAGCCGGAAGCACCGGCTGCGCGCCGAAGCAGATTTTCAATGTGATCGTCTGGATTTGCCACCTTTCCCAGCCTGGCACGGATAAGAAAAAGAGCCGTGACGATGGAAATGCAGGCAGCAACACAAGCAATGCCAAGACTGGTTGCAGTGGCCCGCCAGAATACCGGATCATTCACCAGACGCGTGAGGTCTGCTGCCAGACCCGAAACGACAGTGGCAAGGATAGGTGACAGAACGAAAATCGTGGCAAGCGCGATTGGGATCCAGTCGTGCAAAGATCGCCAGCCGCCTTTAACATCAGGGCGCGCAATGCCGGTGGCATGGAGATGAGATGTCTCTTCGCGTCCGCCGAATATTGCGATGAGTGAGAGTGCAATCACAGTCAGGGCTATTTGAATGAGTGCAAGGAAAACCGCACGTGAAGGATCAAAATCAAATCGCAGGGCCTGATAAATCGCCACCTCCAATGTGGTTGACGCCGGGCCACCGCCAAGAACCAGCACAAGCGTGAACGAGGTCACGCACAGCATGAATATGAGACCGGCGGCACTGGCGGCAGGTTTGATCAAGGCCGGCCACTCGATCAAGCGGAATGCCGACCAGCCGGTCACCCCAAGAACCGCAGCATTTTTCCAGTACTCCTGGGGCAGGCGTTCGAGCCCCATCAACATGAGCCGTGTGGCAAGTGGGAGATTGAAGAAAACATGGGCAAGCAAAATACCGCTCAACCCATAGATCGAGAATGGCTCGCTCATACCGAGGCCAACGAGTGCGGAATTTACCACTCCCTGCCGCCCCCAAATGGTCAACAGCCCCAAGGCGGCCACAAGCTGAGGCAACCCCAACGGGACTACAAACAGCCTGAGAACCCACTTGCGTCCCGGAAAATCCGGTCGTCTGGCGATGGCGCGGGCGAGAGGAATGGCAAGCACGACAGACAATAACGTGGAGAGTATCGCCTGATAAAGTGTGAAGTGGGTGATGCGCCATAGATAGCTGTCAAAGACCGTCGTTGACGCATTTTCACCTATGCCCGAAAGCAGAAGTGCGGCGACGGGAATGACAATTGCCAACGCGATGAAGCCAACGGCTGCCGCACCGCCCAACAAGGCGGCACGGCGTTCGTTACGGGTGAGAGCAATCATCATCGGCTTCTGCGAGTTGTCAAAAGTGCCTGCGCTATTTGCTCAACCCTGCCAACCACTCATCGACCCAAACTTTGCGGTTTTCAGCAACTTCCTCGGGAGTGAAAGTGAGGTTCTGTTCAGGCTTGACCAGCTTGTCAAAAGCCGCAGGCAGCGGATTTTCTGTTGGCGCCACTGGCAACATCCAGTTGGCTGTCGGAATGATTTCCTGAAAGGCCGGCGAAATCATGAATGTCAGAAACTGTTGGGCCAGTTCCTTGTCGGGAGCGGATTCCAGCATGCCGGCGACTTCAATCTGCATGTAATGGCCTTCAGAAAAACTGGCCGCCTGATAGCGGTCGGTGTCCTCGGCGACCATGTGATAGGCGGGTGATGTGGTATAGGAGAGCACCATCGGTGCCTCGCCGTTGGTAAAGAGACCATAGGCTTCGGACCAACCCGGCGTCACAGTCAGCACACGGTCGGAAAACTGGTTCCAAGCTTCTTTCGCTCCATCGCCATAGACCTTTTTCATCCACAACAGCAAACCAAGGCCCGGGGTCGAAGTGCGCGGGTCCTGAATGACGATTTTCAGACTGGAATCACCCTCGACGAGTTCCTTGAGGCTAGAGGGCGGGGTCGCAATCGTCTCCGTATCATAGACGACAGCGAAGTAGCCGTAATCGAACGGAACGAATGTGTCGTCGGGCACGTTGCCAGGAACGGTTACAGGATCAGTGTCGATACCGTGAGCGGCAAACAGGCCGGTCGCCTTTGCCTCAGCAACCAGATTTGTATCCAGTCCGAGAACAATGCTGGCAGTTGCCTGATCACCTTCAAGTTTGAGGCGATTGAGAAGCGCCACGCCATCTTCGACGCCAACCCATTTGAGTTCGCAAGCACATTTTGCTTCAAAAGCTTCCTTGACCTTTGGGCCAGGACCCCAATCGGCAATGAAGCTTTCATAGGTGTAGATGGTCAGGGTCTTTTCATCAGCCGAAGCAGGTCCGGCGATGAAAGCTATTGTGGCTGCAAGCAGAAAAAACTTGGAAAACATCATTTGTGAACGCATCTCGCGCCTCCTTGGTTATGAATGGATGGAGAAAAGGCGCCAAATCGGCCTCTAATCCCTCCGCCGGTGCTAGCCGGATCAGGTTCTTCGGGTTGGCAATTGCTCACCTCTCAGCCAGTCGCAAAGCGACGGAGCACCCCGTTAGAGCGATTCAACACATAGATCGGCTGCGTGCCGCTGGCAAGTGCGCCAAAACCTGCTATGTGCCTGCGCCATGAGTTCAAACTGTTTTGCTATTCTACTTGGAGGGACGCTGCGTATCGACGACCGCGTTCGTACTCTGGTTGCCGGAGCCCGCGTGATCGCGGCCGACGGCGGCATCCGTCATGCGGCTCCGCTCGGTTTGCTGCCGGAATTGTGGGTAGGGGATTTCGACTCGTCGTACGACATAGACGCAGCGGATTGGCTGCACGTGCCACGCAAACAATTTCCAGTCGCAAAAAAAGCCACTGATGGCGAGATAGCAGTTGAAGAGGCGATTGCCCAAGGTGCTGATCGCATCATCATGGTTGGGGCGCTGGAGGGTGAGCGATCTGATCACGCCGGTCTGCATCTGCTTTATAGTCTAGTTCTGGCGGAAAGAGGTATCGCAACTGTGCTGACATCCGGCGAAGAAGAAGCGGTGCCAGTTGTTCCCGGGCAGTTGGAAATGCAGTTGCCCGACGGTGCGCTGTTTTCGATTTTGCCTTATTCGGACCTCAAGATGCTGACAATTGAAGGCGCACGGTATCCGTTGAAAGACGTTGATATCGATTTTGGCAGTTCCCGGACTCTTTCGAATGTAGCAACCGGCAATATTTCTATCGGCCTCAAGTCCGGAAGAGCGGTCCTGATCGCAAGACCGAATGATTTTACAGGATACTGAGTAATGGCACCGCCAATTCTGAAACTGGAAGAGATTTGTTTGTCATTCGGCGGCACACCGCTGCTGGACAATGCTGAACTGCAAGTACAATCCGGCGACCGGATTTGTCTGGTCGGGCGCAATGGATCGGGCAAGTCAACGCTGCTGAAAATTGCAGCGGGGCTTGTAGAACCTCAGTCCGGAGAAATATTCAGACATCCCTCAGCAACAATCCGCTACCTGCCACAGGCGCCGGATTTTGAAGGCTTTGACACCGTGCGTGCCTATGCAGAATCCGGTCTCGGGCCGTCCGATGATGAGCATCGCGTCACCTATCTTCTTGATCATCTTGGTCTGACTGGTCAAGAATCCCCCAGCCAGCTTTCCGGGGGGGAAGCGCGTCGCGCGGCTCTGGTTCGGGTGATGGCTCCTGAGCCGGATATCCTGTTGCTGGATGAGCCGACAAACCATCTCGATCTTCCTGCCATCGAGTGGCTGGAAGAGGAGATTCGACGCATGAAAAGCGCCGTGCTGGTGATTTCCCACGACAGGCGCTTTCTGGAACGGGTCAGCCGCGCGACGGTCTGGCTGGATCGTGGGCAGGTTGCGCGGCTGGAAAAAGATTTCTCGCATTTTGAGGCCTGGCGCGATGAAACGCTTGAGGCTGAGGCCGAAGCGCAGCACAAGCTCGGACGCCAGATCGAACGGGAAGAACACTGGCTGCGTTACGGTGTGACAGCAAGGCGCAAACGCAATGTGCGCCGGTTGGGCGAACTGCAGTCCCTGCGTCAGATGCATCGCGATCATCGCGGTCCGCAGGGTCAGGTGATGGCAAATGTCAGCGAGGCGCGCAGTTCGGGTAAGCTGGTCATCGAGGCGGAACAGATATCAAAGGATTTCGGTGCCGGGCCGGTGGTCAGCGATTTTTCGATGCGTATCCATCGCGGTGACTGCATTGGTTTTGTTGGCCCCAACGGAGTTGGAAAAACAACTTTGTTGAAGATGCTGACAGGTGAGTTGTTGCCCGACAGTGGTTCGGTAAAGCTTGGAACAAAACTGGAAATTGCCCGTCTGGATCAAAGGCGCGATGCGTTGAACCCTGATGAAACGCTGGCACATTTTCTGACTGACGGGCGCGGCGAGAGCTTGATCGTCAATGGCGAGCAAAAGCATGTTACTGGCTACATGAAGGATTTCCTGTTTCAGCCGGAGCAGGCGCGTACGCCAATCCGCAATCTTTCAGGTGGTGAAAAGGCGCGTTTGATTCTCGCGCGCATCCTGGCGCGGCCATCCAATCTGTTGATCCTTGATGAGCCAACCAATGATCTGGATATGGAAACGCTGGATTTGTTGCAGGAAGTCGTCACCGGTTATGCGGGAACTGTCCTTCTGGTCAGCCATGATCGTGACTTTCTGGACAGGACCGTAACCTCACTGCTCGCACCCGCCAATTCAGTTGATCCCAATGGTGACTGGATTGCTTATGCAGGGGGCTATTCAGATATGCTGGCCCAACGCAAGGAAGCGGCAAGGGTGGAGAAATCATCACTGAACGCAGACGCTGCAAAGTTGAAAAAAGCTCCAAGCAAGGCAGATAGCAAGCCATCATCGTCAGCGCAGAAACTGTCGTTCAAACAAAAATTTGCTTTGGAATCGTTGCCTGGAAAGATGGATGCTGCTCATGAGAAGGTAGCTGCATTGGAGGCAGAGATGGCTGATCCAGCATTGTTTTCGCGCAATCCAGACAGGTTTTCAAAGCTTGCCAAAGAGCTTGAGACAATCAGAACTTCGCTCGAAGCAATGGAGAGTGAATGGCTGGAATTGGAAATGCTTCGTGAGGAAATGGAAGGCAGTTAGGTGACACTGCCTTGCTATCCGTCCGAACAGACGATCAGGCCAAACTGACAGATTTGACCACAAAGGTATGAAGTTCATCTTCTCCGTGGTCGTAAATTGAAACATACTCGCCCGAATTGAACAGATGACTGGCAAGGCGAAAGCCGGTCTCGTCGTCACTTTCATTGCCGGGGTCATAATCAAATGCCCAGCCGTTTTTCTGGTAAACAAGTTTTCCCAGCGCTGCACGTTCGCCGTCCCAAAAGCGGGTAACAAGCGCTTTGTCTGGGGACTGCTCCCAAGCGTCTTTATCGAGATGACCGTCCTTGTCCAAGGGAGCGCTGAACTCATACCCTCGATTTGGGTTGCCTTTCGGAAATTCCGGGGTGCGCGCCATCTCCAAGCGAATGTGAAAGAATGACATGTTAGCCTCCGTTAATATTTATCGTTGTTTCTCAAAGTAGCTTTGGTGCGCAGCGACTGCATTGATCTGGCGCAAACGATCCTCAGGAGTTGCGCAACCGGCTTGTTTGTGGTGTGACAGTTTTTATTGAAACAGTTAGTTCGAGCAGGAAGAGAACCCATGCGTTTTGAAGGCACCAAAAGCTATGTGGCAGACAAGGATCTAACGATTGCTGTAAATGCGGCGATCAAGTTGGAGCGTCCGCTATTGGTCAAAGGAGAGCCGGGGACGGGCAAAACTGAACTGGCGAGGCAGGTAGCCGGTTCGCTTGGGCTCGATCTCATCGAGTGGTCGATCAAGTCGACAACCAAGGCTCAGCAGGGTCTGTACGAATATGATGCTGTCAACCGATTGCGCGACAGCCAGCTGGGTGATGAGCGGGTTAATGACATTTCAAACTATATCCGTCGCGGCAAATTATGGGAAAGCTTTGCCGCGGACAAGAAAGTGGTTTTGCTGATTGACGAGATCGACAAGGCTGATATCGAGTTTCCAAATGACCTCTTGCAGGAACTCGATCGGATGGAGTTTCATGTTTATGAGACCGGTGAACTGGTCCGAGCCAAGCAGCGGCCGATCGTCATCATCACTTCCAACAATGAGAAAGAATTGCCGGACGCGTTTCTGCGTCGATGTTTCTTTCACTATATTCAGTTTCCAGACATGGAAACATTGCAGCGGATCGTCGACGTTCACTATCCCGGTATCAAGCAGACGCTGATTCGTGAGGCGTTGACCCAGTTTTACGAAATTCGTGAAACAGTTGGCCTGAAAAAACGACCGTCTACTTCGGAAGTTCTGGATTGGATCCGTCTGCTTGTCGCCGATGATGTTGATCCGGCAGATCTGCGTGGCGATGCCAAGAATGCCTTGCCGAAACTGCATGGTGCGCTTCTGAAAAACGAGCAGGATGTAAATTTGTTCGAGCGTTTGGCGTTTCTTGCGCGCCAGCGTGGCGGCTGAGCCGAGCCGCTGTTCGGCTTTGTTTGCAGTCATCTGTGATTTTGCCAAACGCGCTCAAGTTTACGAATGCCGGACGGAGTAAATCTGGATGAAGGCGCCTGCGCATCCTGACAATATTGAACGTCTGAAAGAGCTTGAAGACTTTGGTGTGCTCGACAGCCTGCCAGAGCAAGCTTTTGATGATCTGGTTGAACTTGCGTCCCGCTTGACCGGGTCTCCGGTTTCCCTGGTTTCGCTGGTGGATCAAGATCGTCAGTGGTTCAAGGCTTCGAAAGGTTTTGGACCCGCTGAGACTGGATTGGAAGACTCGATCTGCGCCCATGCCATCCTTGAAGGTGGTCTGGTTGAGATCAACGATACGTTTGCTGACAGACGCACAGCCAACATGCCCATTGTGATTCAGGATCTCGATCCGGTGCGGTTTTATGCAGGAACTCCTCTGGTATCGCCTGATGGTTTTCCCCTTGGCATGTTCTGCGTGCTGGACCATGTTCCTCGCCAGCTGACTGAGGAGCAGCGCTTCGCATTGAAGGTCCTTGGCGATCAGGTAATGGCACAGCTCAATTTACGCAGGCAGATCAAACAGCAGGAACTTATCCGGGTCGAATTGGAGAAGTCGTTGGTTGAACGGGACCTGCTTGCCCAGGAAATAGACCATCGGACAAAGAATTCGCTGGCCATGGTTTCGGCTTTTCTCAACTTGCAGCAAAGGCGGGCTGTGAGTGATGAAACAAAGGCTGAACTCGGTGCTGCAGCCTTACGAGTGGCTGCGATTGGCCAGTTGCACGAGGAGTTATATTCCGCAGCCGATAATGGCGTGGTCGATTTGGCACAGTTTGCCGCCCGACTGACAACATTGATCGGGCGTAATGCGCCGAAGGGAATCATTTTTGAATTGGAATTGGCCCCGGTCAGCATTGATGCAAAGCGGGCTTCCGCTTTCGCAGTGGTGACCAATGAGTTCATCGCGAACGCCTTCAAATATGCTTTCCCTGGCAAAGAAGAAGGCGCGGTGCGGCTTGAAGGCAGTATAGAGGGTGAAACTTATCATTTGACCATGAGTGACAATGGCGTCGGTGACTTAATGGCAAGCAATCAGGACGAAAGCCAAACGGGGTTGGGCACCAAAATTATCGAAGCGGTCGGTCGCCAGCTGGGAGGCATGCCTGAGCTGACAGCAGGACCAGAGGGCTACAGCTTGTCGATTTCGTTTCCGATTGAGCAGGTGCTCGCGGAAACTGTCTGAAGCTCTCGGGGGTATGTGGAAAGTCGGGCGCGACGCTTATTTCAGGTAGGTAGAATCAATTAAAACATCTTTTACGTGTAATAGAGGTCTGATTTTCTTGACCGGGCTGCGGCAAAGGATTATTCCAGAATACTTGTGGTGATTTGGCCGGCCGGCTTGCAGCCACGTTAAAGAAATCGCTAAAGGGCCGTGGGACATCCCATCGCACCGATAGTTATTCTGGCCGGTATTTGCGTGATGGAGTGTCAACGATGCCAATCAGGATTCCCGACGGCTTGCCCGCCAAGAATGTGCTTTTGCGAGAGGGCATTCAGGTGATGGATGAGTCCATTGCCGTCAGGCAGGATATCCGGCCGTTGCAAATCGGGCTTTTGAACCTGATGCCCAACAAGATCATCACAGAATCGCAGATTGCACGATTGATCGGCGCTTCGCCCCTGCAGGTGGATATGACGCTGGTGCGAATCGGTTCTCATCAGGCGAAAAACACTTCCGAAGAACATCTTCTCAATTTTTACAATACCTGGGATGAGGTGAGATATCGCAAGTTTGACGGTTTCATCATCACAGGTGCGCCCATCGAAACGATGCCTTTTGAAGATGTGAGCTACTGGAAGGAAATGGAAGATATCCTTGATTGGACGACAACTCATGTCCACTCCAGTTTCTTCGTTTGTTGGGGAGCAATGGCTGCAGCGTGGCACTTTCACCGCGTTCCCAAACACGATCTACCGGAGAAAGCTTTCGGCATTTTCCGACACAAGAATTTGGCGCCGGCCAATCCTTACCTGTCCGGATTTTCGGATGATTTTCAGGTCTCTGTTTCGCGTTGGACAGAGGTGCGCCGGGAGGATTTGACACCGGATTTTGATGTTTTGATGGAGTCGCCGGAAACCGGCTTGTGCCTGTTACATGAACGCTTTGCCAACCGGCTCTATATTTTCAATCACATTGAGTATGATTCCGTTACGCTTGCGGATGAGTATTTTCGTGACATTGCGGCGGGCAAGGCGATCAGCGTGCCAAAGAATTATTTTCCTGATGATGATCCAAAACAGAAACCGCTCAATAGGTGGCGCAGTCACGCGTTCTTGTTGTTTGGGAACTGGATCACCCAGGTCTACCAAACCACCCCATTTAATTTGGTTGAGATCGGCCATTCCAATGCAACCAGTAGCCAATTGAAGGAGGCAAGATGAACACACTCACCATTCGCCCACTGGTTGCTGCTGACCAAGCGGAATGGCGGCGTCTTTGGACCGGATATCTCGAATATTATGAAACCACGGTGTCGGAAGAGGTTTATCAAACCACATTTGCGCGCTTGTTGAGTGGTAACTCCAACGCTGAAAACGAGTTTCGCGGGCTTATCGCGGAAACTGAAAACGGACCGTGCGGATTGGTTCATTTTCTCTTTCACCGCCACTGTTGGCGGGTAGAAAATGTTTGCTATTTGCAAGATCTTTTTGCTGATCCGAGCGTGCGTGGAACAGGTGTCGGACGGGCGCTGATCGAGGCGGTTTACAAAGCAGCAGACAAAGCGGGAAACCCGGTTGTTTACTGGTTGACGCAAGATTTCAATGAAGCCGGGCGTCGCCTCTATGACCGGGTCGGCAAGTTGACGCCGTTTATCAAATATAACCGACCCTGATTTTAGGGGACGGTGGCAGGGTCCACCCGCTGTCCAGATCATCTTCTGAAGCAGCGAACCGATCTGCCCGCGGTGTCAGAACCGGGCGGCTGGATAGGTGCGGGCGTGGCGTTTTGATGTTATGTTTTGCTTGCCAATTTCCGGGTCGGCCCAGAGCCTCTGGAGCCGGGACGTTGAAGTCAGTCGGGAGAACCGGATGCGCGAGGCAAAAGAAGACCGGACTTTTGAAAAAGTTGTGGTCGCTGCGGTTTCGTTTGGCGTTATTCTGTTCGCAATCGGCTGGGTAACGCGCGACGACCCGGCAAAAAGACCGCTTCTGATCATCAATGGCGGAGGCTTTGTTTACAACTATCGAATAGCTGAAGTTTTTTTGGTTTCTCTGTTGTGGTCGCCAAGCCGGTATCGGCCGGTTCACAAATTGTAGCCCAATTTGAGGACCCGTCAGGAGGCCCGCCATTTATCGTTGATAAGCGGTTGAATGTGCGCACAAATTCATACGCATTACGTTCGCCAAGGCTTACAAATGTGGAGGCAGGACGTTCATATCATGTGGTGATTCAGTTGCTTGATCGAGCAGGCGAAGAGGTTCTGTTTTCAACCGATCGGACCTATGTTTCTTCGCTCGACATTTCAATTATCCCGAATAAGCCACTCTCTGTCGGACCCGGGTATCACCGATACCGCGAGGTGCAACCTCCTTGTTTGGTACAATCTTGCTGATGGGTGTGTTAATGGGCTGGCGAGCGGTGAATTTTATCTTTAATCTGCGATCCCATGTTTTTACCTTTTTTTCTTGAGCTCAAGGCCGCCGGAATTCCAGCCTCCTTGCGCGAATTTCTCACTCTCCTCGAAGCACTTGATTCGGGACTGGCACAGTATGACGTCGAGGAGTTTTATTTCCTTGCCCGCACTGTGATGGTCAAGGACGAGCGGTTTGTTGACCGGTTCGACCAGGTTTTCTCGCATTATTTTCGGGGGCTGGAGGTGGTTTCTGGTGAGGGTGGCGCAGAGGTGCGCGCTCTGCCGGAGGAGTGGCTGCGCCGGTTGGCCGAGAAAACGCTAACCGAAGAAGAGAAAAAGCTTGTCGAAAGTCTTGGTGGTTTTGACAAACTGATGGAGACATTGAAGCAGCGGTTGGAAGAGCAGCAAAAACGCCATCAGGGCGGTTCCAAATGGATCGGGACTGCGGGTACTTCTCCGTTTGGAGCTTATGGTTACAATCCGGAAGGTGTGCGGATTGGGCAGAATGAGAGCCGCCACCGCAAAGCGATCAAGGTCTGGGACAGGCGGGAGTTTCGCAATCTCGATGATACGGTTGAACTGGGCACCCGCAACATCAAGGTCGCTTTGAAAAGATTGCGGCGCTGGGTGCGTCAGGGCGCAGCGGATGAACTCGACCTTGCTGGGACCATTCGTTCAACAGCCGAGCATGGTTGGTTGGATGTCAAAACAAGGCCGGAACGCCGCAATGCTATCAAATTGCTGATGTTCTTTGATGTTGGTGGCTCGATGGATGATCACATTCGTGTGGTTGAGGAACTTTTCTCCGCGGTCAAAAGTGAATTCCGTCACATGGAATATTTCTATTTTCATAATTGTCTTTACGAGACGGTCTGGAAAGACAACCTTCGCCGCAGGAAGGAGAAGTTTTCGACCTTTGATCTTATCCGAACTTATGGGTCAGACTATCGCGTCATCTTTGTCGGCGATGCCGCAATGAGTCCCTATGAAATTGTGGCGCCCGGCGGTTCGGTCGAACATTGGAACGAGGAGGCAGGGCGAGTGTGGATGGCCCGCCTACTCGATCATTTCCACAAGGTTGCGTGGATTAATCCGGTGTCGGACAAGTATTGGCAACACTCCCATTCGACCCAACTCATCCGGCAGTTGATGGGTGACAGAATGTTTCCCCTGACGCTGTCTGGTTTGGAAGGTGCCACACGCGAACTCTCGCGTTGACACTTCGACCAAAGGTACAGTGTTGGCTTTGCTTGCGGTATGATTGAATGGGCTTTGCCCGGGATCACCAGTGCCGGGAACCTTGGAGGAGGGTGCAATGGCCGAGGCCAATAATAATACAGAAATGGGAGAGCATATCCGGTTTTTGGTGATTGACGATCATCCGTTGTTTCGTGAAGCATTGATCGCTGCGGTCAATGTCGCTTTTCCCTATGCAAAGACTGATGAGTGCGGATCGCTGGCTCTGGCACAACAAAAACTGACTGAAGACGACGGCTATGATCTTGCGCTGCTGGATTTGAAGATTCCCGATACAGATGGCTTTGACGGACTTCTTGATATCCGCGCATCCCACCCCCGGTTGCCGGTGGTGGTGGTTTCGGGGCACGAAGATCCGCAAATCATCAAAGTTGTCTTGTCTTATGGCGCAGCAGGCTTCATCCCGAAATCGACAAAGAAGGATCAGCTCACCGGGGCCATCAGATCGGTCATTAACGGCGAGATCTATGTCCCTGAAAATTACGAAGAGCCTGAGGGGGATTCGTTTGACGAAAGGCACCCCAGCGAAGTTATCAGAAGTTTGGCCACCCTTACCCCGCAGCAATTTCGGGTCATTCGGATGTTGCGCGACGGCAAGCTCAACAAGCAGATCGCCTTTGAACTTCAGGTCGGGGAAACCACGGTCAAAGCCCATGTATCAGAAATTCTTCGGAAGCTGAGTGTCAGCAACCGCACGCAGGCGGCCATGGAATTATCCAAACTGGGTGGGCGAGAGATCGAAGAACTCAATTTGAAGTTCGATACCAGAGGTTAGGCGGTTCACTGGCTGCGCGTATCAGGGTTGATAATGTGGCTCATGAGTGCACGAAGGTTGGCCGGCCGCAGCGGCTTGTTCATCATTTCCATGCCTTGTTTCTTGAGACTTTTCTCCAGATCGAGCGAAGGGTCTGCAGTCACGATCAATGCGGGAACGTGATGTTCAAGTTGGCTACGAGCGTTTTCGACCGCCTTTGTTCCAAGTTCCCCGTGATCAAGATGAAGGTCGGCGACAATGATGTCAGGGGTCCATGAATTGTTCTTGAGAACACTGAAAACTTCGGCACTGTTTTTGGCAATTCGGGTGTTGCAACCCCAGCTCTCAAACAGGGTCATGGCCGCAAATGTGACAGCAGGGTCATTTTCGACCAACAACACATTGGCTCCCACCAAACGCGAGGCGTTGCTGCGGATCGCTGCACGTTTTAACCGGGTGTTTCGGTCCGGTTTCACCGACATTGGCAGCAAAATCCGAAATCGCGTGCCTTTACCTTCAACCGAACGCATCTCAAGTTGGTGTCCAAGCGTATTTATTGACCGCCGGACAATTGACAGCCCCAGCCCCAATCCGGAGCCGGAATCCCGGTCATGACCAGTTGGCAGGGGGCCTCGCTGGAACTCCTCGAAAACCGCTTCCTGGTGCGAGATTGGGATACCAGGTCCGGTGTCAATGATATCAATGGCCACCTGGCCATTACAGTGCCGCGCGCTGACCAGAACACCGCCTTCCTGTGTATATTTCAATGCATTGGAAATCAGGTTTTGAAGGATGCGACGGAGCAATGTGCGATCGGAGGTAACCTGGTGGTCAGCACTGCGGAATTTCAACCGCAGCCCTTTTTCGCCAGCCTGTGGGTTAAAGTCTGATGCCAGCCGTTCATAGACATCGTTGAGTGAAATTGCTTCTGATTTCGGTTTGATGACACCTGCATCAAGCTTTGAAATATCAAGCAGCGTTTTAAGCAGATCATTCATGGTTTCCAATGATCGCTCAATCTGCTTTGCCAGTTTGCGCCCGCCATCTGTCTGCTGCATATCTGTGAGAACGGATAGTGAAAGAAGAGCGGCGTTGAGTGGCTGGAGAATGTCATGGCTGGCGGCGGCAAGAAAGCGCGTCTTGGCCACATTCGCCTGTTCGGCAAGTTCCTTTGAGATTGCCAGATCCGCATTTGCCCGCTCAACTGTGTAGAGCGCGTTGGACAACTCATCGGTTCTGCGACGCACCTGCCCCTCAAGCTGCATGGCAGTCTCAAACAAGGAGAAGGCGTTGCCTTGCTGGTCCATTGCGCTTTCGACCCGCGCCATCAGGGCTCGATTGATTTTTTTCAATCGATCGACGTCTTCGATGTCTTTAAGCCTCATGCGACATCCTCATGAGCAATCAATTCGGCGCTATTGACCAGGCCAGGTTCGGCGAAGGCAATGCCGGTAAGGGTTTGATTAAGGTGAAGCGAGCGATATTGCTCGCCGTAGGTATTAAAGCCGATGAAGTTGTTTTGCTTGTAAAGAGTGGCGATTTTCTGTGTCACCTGCCTGTTTCGAGCATCAACCCGCCTGAGCACGCAATCAAAGCCGAGTATGAAATCTATCTTGCCCAAGCGAGTGGCGACATTGAGCAGGCATTTTTCTGTCGAACGGGCCATGCCGGTCGGTTGGGCCACTGTCAAAACAATGCCATCATCCACCGCACAGAAGAACGATAAGGAGTTGTCCTCATTTACCTTCTGGACTGACCGGCAATAATATTCCCCGCCAACACGCATGACCAATGGGTGGGAAGCAAAGCTTTGCGGGCTCAGTTTGTCAGGGTCTACCCCAACAATTTCGGCAAATACTGTTGCCGCGGGTGCGGCATTGAATTCATGGACAATGCGCTTTTCCGGGTCTGAACGGGTCACCACCAGCTTGTCGTCTGTCGGGACGAAGTTATCAGTTTTGAAGATGTGCGTTTGCAATCTGGTTGCTGCCAACAACACGATGGAATCGGTTTGAAAGACCTCGCCACCAAGCACCAGGCTGGTGTTGATGAGATCCAGATCGTCACCCGCAGACCCACCCAAAAGGGGAATGTTGTCCAAACCCCAGTGTACGGCTGCGGTGGTGGCTTCTTCCGAGAATGAAAGCCCATCCATCATTGTCAGGGCAAAAATACTTCGCCCATTGCCATTGGCTGCAACAAACCGCTTGCGAAATGTTGCCACCTGTTTGGAAATATCCTCGATTGAATGTTGGGACGGGGAGGGCAGTCGAATGCCTTCAATGTGGAAATTGCGGATTGGAAACAAGATCACCTGAACACTGCCATCGAGCAAGCCGGCTGGTGTGATTTCCCCGGCGGTCGAGCAGCCAGCATAGTTCAAGCCGGGAGCGCACTCTTTCATCAAGGTGGCGATTTCTTCGCCAGTGCGGCTGGCTTTGGAAAAATAGACGAGCGCAAAATCATGCTGGCGATTGCGCAGTTCATCCACCAACATCTCGCCGATCGAGCTCAGCGTTCCGTCTTCATTGTAAATGCAAGCCACACCACAATCATAATGGATAATCTTTGCCGCCATCCGTCCTCCCAGCCGGTTTTATTTAGCATTCAGCGATACCACCCAATGATGGATTTGGGACCTGCCAACTGCCGGTCCGACCGAAAGTACAGTATACTTTGCAAGCACATCAACGCATTTTTTTGCCATGCAGTTTGGGAGGATTGGATGTTGTTTACTGACGTTTGGTTGTTTTTTCCGCGGTAGTGCAAACGCAGGCATTGCCCTGTGTTGCCTCGGTCTCAGAGCAGCTTGCCGAGTGCGACATCGGTACGTTACAGTTTCAGCCTATCGAGCTTTTTTGGTTCGGCGTGGTATGCCGGCAATGTTCCACGGGAGGGGAGCATGGGCCTTATCAAAATATTGAAATCTTTGTTTGACGTCGGTTCAAAGCGGTCCAGCGAGACGGTCGACAAGGTTCGCGTTGACGCTGAAAAAGCGGTTGCAAATGGTTCGCAGAAAGCATCTGATAAAACAACTACAGCGCGAACACGGTTTGAATCTGCGGCCGATGTGGTGACGGATGAGCTTACCGGAACCGCTGACGAGCTTCGGGAGATTTTGGAGCCAGATTTAACCGGTGCCGACGAAATGGCTGCTGCCAAGCGCGGCAATCGAGACACGGAACCACGAGATAAAGCTGCGTTCGGGTCAAGCCCGGATGCCAAGTCAACAGACGCTATAACAAAAGAAGGGAAGGAGCCCATGGGCAATTCAATTACAATGACGGTCAACGGCCGTGAGGTAAGCGGAGAGTGCGAGGATCGCACATTGCTGGTTCAGTTCATCCGCGAGAACCTCGGTTTGACGGGAACACATGTGGGCTGCGACACATCGCAGTGCGGAGCATGTGTTGTCCATGTTGACGGCCGTGCCGTGAAGAGCTGCACAATGCTGGCGGCCCAGGCTTCCGGTTGCGAAGTCACCACAATCGAGGGAATTGCTTCAGGCGGTGAGTTGCATCCTGTGCAAGCTGCTTTCAAAGCGCATCATGGTTTGCAGTGCGGTTTCTGCACGCCCGGTATGATCATGACCGCCACAGACATGATCCGCCGCCATGACGGCAAGTTGGATGAAGCGACAGTTCGTGCCGAACTTGAAGGCAATATTTGCCGCTGCACGGGTTACCACAATATCGTCAAGGCGATCCTCGCTGCTGCCGAAGATATGGGCGCAGGCGCCAAGGTGGCTGCTGAGTAAGGTTTTGGCTACCGAATTCCCGGATGAGCGTGAATGCTGCAATCGGGATGGCCACGCCGCGTGTTTGAGGAATAGTGAAGCAAGGCCACCGGGACGTCACGCCAGTTGGGCATGCACCAGAAAGGCCACTGCGCAATTTGCGAAATGAGCGCATGCGCAGATCACAAGGAGGAGAGATCCATGGGAGTTGAAGGCATTGGCGCCCGCGTAGCGCGAAAAGAAGACAAACGGTTCTTGACCGGCAAAGGTCGCTATACCGATGATATGGTGGTTCCCGGCATGAAGCATGCACATTTTGTGCGCTCGCCGGTCGCTCACGCAAAGATCAAAGGCATTGATGCTTCGGCCGCAGAAAAAATGCCCGGCGTCATCGGTGTTCTCAACGGTCAACAGTTGACCGAAGATGCCATTGGCAATCTGATCTGTGGCTGGATGGTTCATTCCAAAGACGGTTCACCGATGAATATGGGCGCCTGGCGTCCGTTGGCGCAGGATACCGTGCGTTACGTGGGTGATGCAGTGGCTATCGTGGTTGCTGAAACAAAAGCACAGGCGCGTGACGCAGCAGAAGCTGTTGTGGTGGATTATGAAGACCTGCCGGTTGTAACTTCAGCGGTTGACGCGCTCAAGGATGGCGCACCGCAGCTTCATCCTGAAGCCAAAAACAACTTGATTTTCGATTGGGGTATCGGCGAAGAAGACGCCACTGATGCGGCACTTGCTTCTGCCGCGCATGTCACCGAGTTGGACATTGTCAACAACCGGTTGGTGCCAAACCCGATGGAGCCACGTGCGGCGCTCGGTCATTATGATGAAGCCGAAGACCATTACACGTGCTGGACCACCTCCCAGAACCCACATGTGGCGCGCCTCGTCATGAGTGCGTTTTACAATGTCGCACCCGAAAACAAACTGCGTGTGATTGCCCCTGATGTGGGCGGTGGGTTTGGTTCAAAAATCTATATCTACCCGGAAGAGATCGTCTGCCTGTGGGCCTCGAAGCGCACCGGCGTTCCGGTCAAATGGGTCAGCGACCGTACTGAGGCGTTTTTGACCGATGCGCATGGTCGTGACCATGTGACCAAGGTCAAGATGGGCTTTGATGCCAGCAACAAAATTGTCGCTTTGAAGGTCGACACCATTGCCAATCTTGGCGCTTACATGTCGCTGTTTTCCTCAGCCACACCGACCTATCTCTACGCGACGCTGTTGTCGGGCCAGTACAACATTCCCAACATCTACGGTAATGTGCGTACCGTTTATACCAACACAGCGCCGGTGGATGCCTATCGCGGTGCCGGACGGCCAGAGGCGACCTATGTGCTTGAGCGCACCATGACGACGGCAGCGCGTGAACTTGGTGTTGATCCTGCTGATCTGCGTCGGCAAAATTTCATCCGTGAGTTCCCGCACCAGACCCCGGTGATCATGAATTATGATACCGGTGACTTTGACGCTTCACTGGATGCAGCGATGGAAGCCATCGATTACAAGGGCTTTGCAGCGCGGAGGGCTGAATCAGAATCCCGTGGCAAAAAGCGCGGCATTGGCATGAGCTGCTACATCGAGGCTTGTGGCATTGCACCAAGTGCCGCGGTTGGCTCGCTTGGCGCCGGCGTTGGGCTTTGGGAATCAGCTGAAGTGCGCGTCAACGCGGTGGGAACCGTCGAAGTTCTGACTGGATCACACAGCCACGGTCAGGGTCATGAGACGACATTTGCTCAGCTCGTCAACGAGCGGCTTGGTCTGCCGCTTGATCAGGTTTCCATCGTCCACGGTGATACAGACAAAGTGCAGATGGGCATGGGTACCTACGGATCGCGTTCAGGTGCGGTCGGCATGTCTGCCATCTCCAAGGCGCTCGACAAGGTCGAGATCAAAGCCAAGAAGATTGCCGCACACCTGCTCGAAGCTGATGAAAGCGATATCGAGATTGAGAACGGCGAACTGAAGGTCAAGGGAACTGACAAGTCAGTACCCTGGTTCCAGATGGCACTTGCCGCCTATACCGGACACAATCTTCCAGAAGGCATGGAGCCTGGCTTGAAGGAAGGCGCATTTTACGATCCTGCCAACTTCACCTTCCCGGCTGGGTGCTACATCTGCGAGGTTGAAGTCGACCCGGAAACCGGGACCACCTCAATTCTCAAATTTGTTGCGGCCGATGATTTCGGCAAGATCATCAACCCGATGATCGTTGAAGGTCAGGTTCACGGCGGATTGGCACAAGGTATTGGCCAAGCACTGATTGAGGGAACCAGCTACGACCCTGAGACAGGCCAACTGATGACGGCTTCCTACATGGATTATCAGATGCCGCGTGCCGGTGATCTGCCGTCCTTCGAAATCAGCCACCAGACCACACCATGCACGACCAATCCGCTTGGCATCAAGGGATGCGGGGAGGCTGGCGCCATTGGTTCACCTCCGGCGGTGATCAATGCGATCACGGATGCGATTGGCAACAACGCATTGACGATGCCAGCCACACCGCAGACTGTTTGGAAAGCAATGCAGGGTTAAGCGGCCAATTGGCCAAAAGGACAAGAGCAACATGAACCTTCAGCTTGCACAACGGGAAAACAATCAGGCAAAGCGGGACCGGCAATTGCCGGTTCTGGTTAGCTACCGGCGTGCAGCTAATGGGCCAACTTGCATCAATGCAAGCGTGTCGCCCGCAAGCGAAAGGACCTGAGAATGTACCAGACGACATATCATCGGCCGACCTCTGTTGATGAGGCGGTAAAACTGGCCAGCGAAGACGCCAAGTTCATATCCGGTGGCCAGACGCTGATCCCGACCATGAAGCAGCGCCTTGCTGCACCATCGGATCTGATCGACCTGACCCATATTGCCGGATTAAACGGCATCACGGTGAATGGCAGCACCGTGACAATCGCGGCGGCCACGTGCCATTTTGATGTTGCCAATTCCGAAGCCTTGAAGGCTGTATGTCCTGGCTTGGCAGATTTGGCTTCTCATATTGGCGATCCGGCAGTTCGGCACAAAGGCACCATCGGGGGCTCGATTGCCAACAATGACCCTGCTGCCGATTACCCGGCTGGTCTATTGGCGCTGGATGCAACTATTGTGACCAGCACGCGGGAACTGGCTGCAAGCGATTTTTTCACCGGGTTGTTTGAAACAGCATTGGACGAAAACGAGATCGTCACCGAAGTTCGCTTTGATGCGCCAGATAAAGCAGCCTACTCCAAATTTCCAAATCCGGCGTCGCGTTATGCGATGGCAGGTGTGTTCGTTGCAAAAGGCAGCAACGGCGTTCGTGTTGCCGTCGCAGGTGCCGGCAATGATGGCGTTTACCGCGATGGTGACATGGAAGCAGCCCTTGGCGGCAACTTTTCGGCTGCAGCACTTGATGATGTGAGTGTTGATGCCAGCAATATGATGAGCGATATGCACGCCTCTGCGGAGTACCGCGCAGCATTGGTCAAAACGATGGCAAAGCGAGCTGTTCAGCAATTCGCTTAAGCTTTTAGGCCTGAATCCGGAAAATTATAAAGGCGTCCTAGGGGGCGCCTTTACTTTTTGGTCAAAAAAGTGATCGTATGGCAAAACGCCTATATGCAATTGCACTTGCCAATTGCATTTGGATGGCGTTTGATTTCGACCATGTCGGCATTGAGGGAGGAACCTGATGCCGGTCGTGTCACCAAAGAGAAACCAATAAGGGAACGTGTCATGAAAAATTTCCGCTTGCTACTGGCGACAACGATGCTGGCCACTGTGGTTGTAGCCGGTGCCCAGGCAAAGACGCTCGTCTATTGCTCGGAAGGATCGCCAGAAGGCTTTGATCCTGCGCTCTACACTGCGGGTACGACTTTTGATGCTTCATCGAAAACCGTCTATAACCGCCTTGTTGAATTCAATATCGGCACCACTGAAACAGTGCCCGGCTTGGCCGAAAGCTTTGATGTTTCCGAAGACGGCACCGAATACACATTCAAAATCCGTCCCGGTGTAAAATTCCATACCACGGAGTATTTCACTCCATCGCGCGACCTGAATGCCGATGATGTGATCTTCACATTCGAACGGCAGCTGAACAAGGACAACCCATTCCACACCTATGTTGAAGGTGCCAGCTGGGAATATTTCAATGGCATGTCGATGCCTGACTTGATCAAGTCGATCGAGAAAGTTGACGACATGACAGTCAAGTTCTCGCTGACACGCGCCGAAGCCCCGTTTGTTGCCAACCTGGCGATGGATTTTGCTTCGATCGTTTCAAAGGAATATGCTGATAAGCTGGCTGACGGGGGAGCGACTTCCGACCTCAACCAGAAGCCTGTTGGTACCGGTCCATTCCAGTTTGTTGCCTATCAACCGGATGCGGTTATCCGCTACAAGGCCAATCCTGATTATTGGGCAGGCAAGGAAAAGATCGACGACCTCGTCTTTGCGATCACCACCGATGCATCTGTCCGACAGCAGAAGTTGCTGGCAGGCGAATGCCACGTCATGCCCTATCCAAACCCAGCGGACATTGAATCGCTTAAGAGCAATGATTCAGTGACGATGATGGAGCAGGAAGGCCTGAACGTTGGCTATCTCGCTTACAACACGATGGTAGCACCGTTTGACAAAGCTGAGGTGCGCAAAGCGCTGAATATGGCAATCAACAAAGATGCCATCATGGATGCCGTCTTCCAGGGTGCTGCCAAGGTTGCGAAGAACCCGATTCCACCGACAATGTGGAGCTACAACAACGCGGTCGAAGACGATGCCTATGATCCGGAAGCCGCCAAGAAAATGCTTGAAGAGGCAGGTGTCACCGATCTTTCCATGAAGATCTGGGCCATGCCGGTTCAGCGGCCTTACAATCCGAACGCCCGCCGCATGGCTGAGCTGATGCAGGAAGACTTCTCCAAAGTCGGCGTCGAGGTAGAGATCGTGTCCTATGAGTGGGGTGAGTATCTCGACAAGTCGAAGGCGAAAGATCGCGACGGTGCCGTGCTGCTCGGTTGGACCGGCGACAATGGTGATCCGGACAACTTCATGGCCGTGTTGCTTGGTTGCGATGGTGTGGGTGGTTCCAACCGGGCACAGTGGTGCAACGAGGAATTCAATACTCTGATCCAGAAAGCCAAGGTTGGCACTCAGGCAGAGCGCGCCGCGCTTTATGAGGAAGCACAGGTTATCTTCAAGCGTGAAGCTCCATGGGCCACCATTGCTCATTCGGTTGTCTTCATGCCGATGAGCACCAAGGTGTCAGGTTACAAGATGGATCCACTCGGTGGCCATTGGTTCACCGGTGTAGATGTCGCTGAATAATCCTTGGAAATGAACCTGGGGGCGGTTGATGCCGCCCCCGGCTTCGAGTGCAAATGTTTCAGTTTTTCCTACGCAAGCTTGGCCTGTTGATCCCGACATTTATCGGGGTGTCCATCATCGCCTTTGCTTTCATCCGCTTGTTGCCGGGCGATCCGATTACGTTGCTGGCTGGCGAACGCGGTGTGACACCGGACCGATATGCCGAGTTGCAGGCCGCCTATGGCTTCGACAAGCCGATCGTGATCCAGTATTTCAACTACCTTCTGGACATTCTTCAAGGTGATTTCGGAACCTCGATTGTCACCAAAAGACCGGTTTTGGACGAGTTCCTGACGCTGTTTCCGGCCACTATCGAGCTTTCCCTGTGCGCCATTATTCTGGCGACGGCCATTGGCATTCCGGCAGGCATTTTCGCGGCGGTCAAGCGGGGCTCATTTTTTGATCAATCGATCATGGGTGTGGCGCTGGTTGGCTATTCGATGCCGATCTTCTGGTGGGGCCTGCTACTCATCATCTTCTTTTCCGGCATTATGCAGCTCACTCCGGTGTCCGGTCGCATATCGCTGATTTACTTCTTTCCATCCACCACCGGGTTCATGTTGATCGACAGCCTGTTGTCGGGGCAGTCAGGCGCGTTCAAGTCGGCTGTCAACCATCTGATTTTGCCGACAATCGTTTTGGCGACCATTCCTCTGGCGGTGATTGCCCGGCAGACCCGTTCGGCCATGCTGGAAGTGCTCAGCGAAGACTATGTGCGCACAGCGCGCTCCAAAGGACTGTCTCCGTTTCGGGTGATTGGGGTTCACGCGCTGCGTAATGCCTTGATCCCGGTGATTACAACAATTGGTCTTCAGGTAGGAGTGTTGCTGGCTGGTGCCATCTTGACCGAGACGATTTTTTCCTGGCCCGGTATCGGCAAGTGGATGGTCGATTCTGTCTTCAAACGTGACTACTCGGTGGTTCAGGGTGGACTGCTGTTGATCGCCGGTCTGATCATGATGGTCAATCTGATCGTTGATCTGGTCTATGGCTTCATCAATCCGAAAATACGGCGGTGAGGATGACATGACACAAGACACGCAAGCCGCTGTTTTGGCGGCAGTTGAAAACCCGATAGCTGACGGACCCGAGAGACGAACCCGGTTGGGCGAGTTCTGGTATTATTTCCGCCAGAACAAAGGTGCCGTCATCGGTTTGGTTGTCTTCACCCTGATCGTTTTGATGGCGTTGACTGCACCGTTGATAGCACCCCACAGCCCAAGTATGCAGAACCGGGATGCCTTTCTGCTTCCCCCATTCTGGGAGGAGGGCGGACGGACATCATTCCTGCTCGGCACAGATGCAGTGGGCCGGGATATTCTTTCTCGACTGATATACGGCGCACAATTCTCGTTGTTCATTGGCTTGTTCGTGGTTGTGCTGGCCATGAGTTCCGGCATCATGATTGGCTTGATCGCCGGTTATGCGCGCGGCTGGGTCGATAGTCTGATCATGCGGGTGATGGATGTCATTCTTGCGTTTCCATCGCTGCTATTGGCGCTGGTTCTGGTCGCTATTCTGGGGCCGGGTCTGCTGAACGCTATGATCGCGATCGCGCTTGTGTTGCAGCCGCATTTCGTGCGTCTGACCCGTGCATCGGTCATGGTCGAACGCAATCAGGATTATGTGATTGCTTCGCGGGTGGCTGGTGCCGGTCGATTGCGGCTAATGTTTGTGACAATTCTACCCAACTGCATGGCGCCTCTGATCGTACAGGCGACGTTGTCGTTTTCATCAGCCATTCTTGACGCCGCAGCCCTCGGCTTTCTGGGAATGGGAGCGCAACCGCCAACACCGGAATGGGGCACGATGCTGGCGGAAGCACGCGAATTCATTTTGCGCGCCTGGTGGGTGGTAACCTTCCCCGGCGTCGCCATTCTGGTGACCGTGCTGGCAATCAATCTGATGGGTGATGGTATGCGTGATGCCCTCGACCCCAAACTGAAGAAAAGTTGAGCGATGTCTCTCCTCGAAATCAAAAATCTCACGGTTACCTTTGACACCGCTTCCGGACCATTCCGGGCGGTCGATGGTGTGGATGTGTCAGTAGATTCGCGTGAGATCCTCTCAATTGTCGGGGAATCCGGATCAGGCAAATCGGTTTCCATGCTGGCTTTGATGGGATTGCTGCCAAACACCGCGACTGTGACTGCCGACATGATGCAGTTTGACGGGCAAGACCTCACGACACTCTCAGCCAGACAGAAGCGCTCGGTGATTGGCCGCGAGATCGCGATGATCTTCCAGGAGCCGATGTCGAGCCTCAATCCATGTTTCACGGTTGAGTTCCAGATTTCCGAAATGCTACGCAAACACACCGATCTCGACAAGGCGGCGCGCCGGCGTCGGGCTGTTGAACTTATGGAAGCGGTTGGCATTCCATCGCCGGAAAAGCGGTTAGGCGTATTTCCTCACCAGCTTTCGGGCGGCATGAGCCAGCGTGTGATGATTGCCATGGCGAGTTCCTGCCAACCAAAATTGCTGATTGCCGATGAGCCGACGACCGCCCTTGATGTGACGATCCAGGCGCAAATCCTTGATCTGCTTCGCGATCTTTGCGCCGACAACAATATGGCGCTGGTGCTGATTACCCATGACATGGGTGTCGTGGCGCAAATGGCCGACCGTGTGCAAGTGCAATATGCCGGCCAAAAGGTTGAAGAACAGCCGGTTCACCCGCTGTTTGCCAATCCCCATCATCCTTATACCTCGGCGCTTCTGTCAGCTTTGCCGGAACGGGCTACCGGGCGCGGACATCTGCCATCTATCCCAGGCATGGTGCCGGGCCAGTTTGACCGTCCACCGGGATGCCTCTTCGAACCGCGTTGTGCGTTCGCTGTTGAAAGCTGCCGAGTTGGCGCAGAGCGACAAGGCCCTGAACTCGGGCTGGCGCTTTGCAATCGACCACTGGTGAACGGTGTTCCTGCTGATGAAGGGGTCGAGGCATGAGTCCGATCCTGCAGGCCGATAATCTGACGCGTCATTACAATGTTCGAAAGGGCTTGTTCGGAGAACCGGATGTGGTCAAGGCGCTTAATGGCGTCAGCTTCTCACTGGAACCGGGAAAAACACTGGCAGTTGTCGGAGAATCGGGTTGTGGAAAATCCACACTGGCCAGACTTGTGACCATGATCGAAGAGCCCACCGAAGGCGATCTGACCATCGATGGAAAAAAGGCGGATGCCGCCGACAAAACGCTGCGAAAGACAGTGCAAATTGTGTTTCAAAACCCCTACGGCTCGCTCAATCCACGCCAGAAAGTGGGTGCGATCCTGGAAGAGCCTTTAATAGTGAATTCAAATGGAACTGCTGTCGAGCGGCGGAAGAAGGCCGAAGAGATGATGGCACGGGTTGGCTTGCGCCCTGAGCACTACGACCGGTTCCCGCATATGTTTTCCGGTGGTCAGCGCCAGCGTATTGCGATCGCACGCGCTCTGATGCTTAATCCGAAAATTCTGGTTCTTGATGAACCTGTATCTGCACTGGACCTGTCAATTCAGGCGCAGGTCCTCAATATCCTGATCGACCTTCAAAAAGAGTTCGGTCTGGCTTACCTTTTCATCAGTCACGATCTTTCGGTGGTCAAGCACATCGCCGACGAGGTGATGGTGATGTATCTTGGCCGTGCAATCGAGAAGGGCACGGCGGACAAGGTTTTTGACGATCCGCGCCATCCCTATACCAAAGCGCTTTTGTCTGCCACACCAGTGGCTGACCCGACGCGCAAGCAGCAACGGGTGAAGCTGGAAGGCGAATTACCATCTCCGCTCAATATTCCGACCGGCTGCGCTTTTCATCCGCGCTGCCCCATTGCCGTTGCCCGGTGCGCGGTTGATAGGCCAGAGCTTCGCGAAGTTGCGGGCCGACTGGTGAGCTGTCATCTCGCCTGATCAGGCGAAGTTTTCCTTGATTTGATGGGTCGCGCAGAGTCGGGCTTCATTGTCTGCCGCAAATACATCATCGATGTTTCCCGCGTCTGACAGGTGATCAAGATCGTACATAACCAGCTCGACGATGGTTGCCATGTCGAGAAAGCCGATTTTTCCAGCAATGAAAGCATCCAGCGCCACTTCCTTGGCGCCGTTCAGCACGGCGCCCTGAAGATGGCCATTCTGCATGGCTTGACGGGCCAATCCGAGCGCGGGGAACCTGGTTGGATCGGGCGCTTCAAATTCCAGCTTGGCCAATTGCGCGAAATCGAGCCGATCAACCGGCAATGACATGCGCACAGGGTGGCCAATGGCGTAGCCGATTGCCGTGCGCATATCCGGTGCGCCGAGTTGAGCCAGAACTGATCCATCGGCGTAACCAACCATCGAGTGGATGACGGACTGGGGATGAACAATCACTTCTATTGCGGGTTCGGGTACGGCAAAGAGGTGATAGGCCTCAATCATCTCCAAGGCCTTGTTAAACATCGAGGCGCTGTCGATTGATATTTTCAGACCCATTGACCAGTTTGGATGGCTGGCGGCACTTTGCGGTGTCACGCGAGCCATCTCTTCACGGCTCATTGAGCGAAACGGTCCGCCGGAGGCTGTGAGAATGATCCGCTCGACAGCGTGGCTCTGGTTTGTTTCAAGAACCTGAAATATTGCGTTATGTTCACTGTCGACCGGTAGCAGCTTGCCGCCGGCATTTTCGATAGCGGCAATGAACAGGCTGCCTGCCGAAACCAGGCACTCCTTGTTGGCAAGTGCTATATCTGCTCCGGTTTTTGCCGCTGCCAATGTCGGTGCCAAGCCTGCGATGCCGACAATGCCGGCCATAACGATATCCGCGGGGCGGCTGGCTGCTTCGATCAATGCTTCGGGGCCAGCGCCAGTTTCTATGCCCGTACCAGAAAGTGCTGCCTTGAGTTCATTGTAACGGCTCGGGTCGGCGGTGACTGCAAAGCCTGCACCGTAGGTTCGGGCTTGTCTGGCCAGCAATTCGATATTGCCCATCCCGGTGATTGCCGGAATTTCAAAAGAGTCGCGGCCACCCAAATGGCCAATGACGCCAAACGTTGAAACCCCGATCGAACCGGTCGAACCAAGAATTGAAATCCGTCGCTTGCTCATGCGCTGCGACCATTGATCTCAAGAAGATCAAGAAACAACGCTGAATGGTCGAGGTCGCCGGCAGCCTGATTTGCAATCATCCGCTTGTAGCGGTCGCGGATTGTTTCAACCAGTGGCAAAGTAAGGCCGAGTGCTTTGGCCTCGTTCAATACGTTTTCCATGTCTTTGAGCTGGACAGAACAACGGCCACCGGGCTCAAAAGCGAGATGCTCCATGCGGGCGCCATGTTGCTGAAGTATGGTCGAATCTGCAAATCCACCGGCAAGAGCCGCGCGAAAAGCTGCCAGATCACCGCCGCCTTCAGAAACAAGCAAAGTGGCTTCAGCTACTGCACCGATGGCGATGCCGACGATGGCCTGATTGGCCAGTTTGGACAATTGGCCAGTCGCTGTTGGACCTACTCGGACGGCACGGCCCATGGGTGCAAAAATATCGCTTGCGCGGTCAAAGGCACTTTTTTCTCCGCCGACCATGATGGCAAGTGTACCTGCTTCAGCCCCTTTCGTACCGCCGGAAACGGGGGCATCAAGATGGTACTGGCCGGTAATGGACAGTCGGGCCGCATGGTCACGGGCCTCGGATGGCTTGATTGAACTCATGTCGATAACGATGGCACCGGGATTGAGTGCTTCTGCCACATCATGGTTGAACAAGATGCTGGCCACGGCACTGCCATCGGTGAGCATGGTGATGGCAAAATCGGCACCATCAGCGGCTTCGGCGGGGGTGGCAAAAACCGCCGCGCCAAGTGCGGCCAGCGGGGCGGCCTTTGCCGGATCACGGTTCCAGACTGAAAGCGACAGGCCTGCTGCCAGCAACCGGGCAGCCATGGGCGCGCCCATCAGGCCGGTTCCGAGAAATGCGATAGTTGGCTGATCGGTCAAATGAATGTCCAGAGCTGGAAAATACCTTGCCGGTCTCTATCCCCTCGGATAGGCCTTGGCGTCAACAGGCGAAGGAACAACTATATGCGCTTTTCGGCAAACCTGGGATTTCTATTCAAGAAATTTGGCCTTTGTGATGCGATTTCGCAGGCTGGACGCGCAGGCTTTGATGCAGTGGAAGCTCACTGGCCCTATGAGACTGAAGCCATGGAGGTTGCGAAAGCCTTGGCTGAGATGCGGTTGCCGATGATCGGGATCAATACTCCGGCCGGCGATTTGGCACGAGGAGATTTCGGGCTTTTTGCGGTGCCGGGGCGCGAGGCTGAGGCGCTTGCCGGGTTTGATATGGCGCTCGCCTATGGCGAAGCAATCGGGTCCCCGATGATCCATGCCATGGCCGGAAAGGCCAAGGGTCAAAAAGCCGAGGACTGCTTTGTCGAAATGCTCAGCGAAGCGGTCGCGCGTGCTGCGGCGAAAAACTTTGTGCTGTTGATTGAGCCTATCAATCGTCGTGATGTGCCAGATTATTTTCTCAACACGGTCGAAGAGGCTGCTGCCATCATCGAGCGGGTAGGGTCGGATCATCTGCGCATGATGTTTGATTGCTATCATGTCGCCAATGAGGGCGGCGATATATTGGCGCGCTTTGTCAGGCATCGCGAAATCATCGGCCACGTGCAGTTTGCAGCAGTGCCGGATCGTGGTGCACCCGATCATGGTGAGGTTGATTATTCAACGCTTTTGCCAGCGCTCACGCAGGCTGGCTACGACGGATATTTCGGTGCCGAGTATCGGCCTGAGGGAGAGACGGACAAAAGCCTTGAATGGATGGCTGAATTAAATCCGCCTGATTAAGGGTTCATAATTGACTCTGCGCGTTCATCCGACGATGAGTCCGTGCAGGGACGGTGATTCCAGATGGAGTTGCCCATGACACGACACAAACGCCGCAGGGAACTGACCGCTGCTGAAATTGCCAACATTGTTGAACAAGCAAGGGCCTTTCACATGGCGCTTTGCGGCCACATGCGTGCACTCAAACCGCAGGACCTAACCTATCGCCAGTTGCTTGCGCTCGACATGGCGATTGAAGACATGCTCCGAGAGCTGACCGGAGATGATCCGTCGTGGTGTCAAATAGCACCGGGCTTTATGGCCGGGACGTGAAGGTTTTTTGAGCAATTGGTGATCCCGGCAGGATTCGAACCTGCGACACCAGGATTAGGAATCCTGTGCTCTATCCCCTGAGCTACGGGACCACGCGCATCTCCATACATAAGCATGAGGCGATCTTCAACACGATTGATGATGTTGCAGCGTTAGTTGGACAACGCGTTCTCTGCGATCTTCACCCAGTAGGAAATGCCCCAGGGGATGACCTTGTCATTGAAGTCATACGCTGGGTGGTGAAGTCCGGCTGTGTCTCCATTGCCGATGAAGATGAATGATCCGGGGCGGGCTTCAAGCATATAGGCAAAGTCCTCACCGCCCATCATTGGTGCGGTGGCGCGATCAACGTTTTCTTCGCCTGCAAGCATGGCTGCACTGTCTGCGGCCATGGTTGTTTCAGTTTCGTGGTTGATGCTGACCGGATAGCTCCGAGTATAGCGGATTTCGGCTATGGTGTTGTAGGCGGTCGCCACGCCCGAGGCGATTTCTTTCAGCCTGGTTTCTGCAAGATCGCGGTTTTGGGGAGTCAGGCTGCGCACGGTTCCTGCCAGCTTCACTGTTTCCGGGATGACATTATGGGCAAAGCCACCATTGAACTTGGTGACAGACACGACGATGGATTGCAGCGGATCGACATTTCTTGAAGCAATTGATTGCAAAGCAGACACAATGGCCGCACTCGCCACGATTGGATCTGCGGCCTGATGCGGCATGGCAGCGTGCCCGCCTTTGCCGGTAATGGTGATACTGAACTCATCGGTTGAGGCGGTGATTGGGCCTGGGCGTGTTGCGAACTGGCCAACCGCCAGACCCGGCAGATTATGCATGCCGAAAATGCGGTTGATGCCGAAGCGCTCCATCATACCGTCCTTGACCATCGCCAGTCCTCCTGCGCCACCTTCTTCGGCAGGTTGGAAAATGACAGCAACAGAGCCGGAAAAATTTCGCGTGGCTGTGAGATGTCGTGCAGCACCCAGAAGCATCGCCGTATGGCCGTCATGGCCACATGCATGCATCTTGCCTGGTGTTTTCGAGGCCCATGTCGCACCGGTGGTTTCGGTGATTGGCAAAGCATCCATATCTGCGCGTAAACCCACGGTGGGTCCACCGGGCCCCGCACGGCCATGAATAAAACCTACAACGCCGGTACGGCCAATGCCCGTTGCGACTTCATCGCAGCCAAAAGTGCGCAATTTTTCGGCCACGAATGCAGCGGTTTTGTGGACATCATAGAGAATCTCCGGATGTTCATGCAGATGTCGGCGCCATTTGCTGACTTCTTCACTCATCTCCAGACTTTCAGGCAGAAGCGACATGAATTCTCCTTGGTCAGGTCTGAGGGTCGGTGCAGGACCTGAAATTTCGGTATCGGGATTCCTGTTGCCGGTGGCAAATCAGGCCTTGTCCTGCCATATAGACCACGTAGGTTCGGCAGACGAGTAAAAAGGCAGTTTGGCGCTTTACTGCAGGGAATTGCAAGTCTGTCGATACTGTGTTTTCGAAACCACATCTTTGCTGTTGCGTTTACCATTGGTGGCTGTGCTAGCCTAGGGTTCAATTCTTTACAGGGTCAAAACGTGTTGTTCACGATTAGCAGATTTCATCCCGGTTTTGTCCTCAGGTTCCCGGTCATGCGTACAGCGCTGGCGGCAGCTTGTCTGATCGGGTTTGTTGGCATCGCGCCTGCGGGAGCTGCCCCTTCGATTTCGGTGGATGTGTACAGCGGGCGGATTATTTCCCATCAGGAAGCTTTCCAACGCTGGTATCCCGCATCCCTCACAAAACTGATGACAATTTATGTCACGTTTCGAGCGCTTCGCGAGGGACGCATTTCGCTCGATACAGATATCACCATGTCGACCGAGGCAGCGTCCCAACCGGCCAGCAAGATGTACTTCAAGCCTGGCCAGCGATTTCCGCTTGATTCGGCCCTGAAATACCTGATGGTCAAATCTGCCAATGACATCGCAGTGGCCATTGCTCAGGCCGTAAGCGGCAGTACCGACGAATTTATCTCGGAGATGAACAGGCAGGCACTGAAGATCGGCATGACGTCTTCACGGTTTGTCAATCCAAACGGATTGCCCGGTGAAGGGCAATATACAACAGCCCGCGATATGGCGCTGCTTGGTCTGACGCTTCGCCGGGAATTTCCGGAATATGCCCGTTATTTCAATCTTGAGGGTTTCTCAGTCAATGGACGCGGTTTTGAAAATTTCAATATTCTGATCGGCCGGTTCGACGGGGCCAACGGAATGAAGACTGGCTATATCTGTGCCTCGGGCTTTAATCAGGTATCATCTGCAACCCGCAATGGACGGACGGTTGTTGCCGTTGTGCTGGGTTCGGAGGGGCAAGTCGCCCGTGCCGAAAAGTCTGCCGAATTACTTGAGACGGCGCTGTCGACACCGCCCGGCAGCGAGACTTTGCTCACCCTTTCACCTTATGGCGAAGGTCGTGATCAGGTTCGGGATATCAGTGATTCGATTTGTTCCGCAGAAGCCCGCAAGGATCGGCGCGAAGCGCGCGATGAGAAGGGAAAACTTGTTTTCACCTCACCCTTGATCAAGGAGGCTGTCGGCAAGCCTGAACTGGTGGCAGCGCCGGTCAGCGCGCCAATTGGCAGCGGCCCGGCAACAGCAGAAGAGGCAGCCTTGATTTTGGGCACCAGCCGCATTCCGCTACCTGATTTCAAACCAGCGAGTTGAGATGAGCACCGAAGCGCCGAAGAGCAACTGGCAAGCACCACAACAAGTGCCGGTGCATGTGGTGACAGGATTTCTTGGTGCCGGTAAAACCAGCCTGATCAACCGCTATATGGGCACGCCATTCATTTCAGAAGCTGCGCTCATCATCAATGAATTCGGCGACGTGGGGATTGATCATCTTCTGGTCGAACAATCCAGCGATGGCGTCATCGAACTATCCGATGGTTGTCTGTGTTGTACTGTTCGCGGTGAGCTGGTGGATACATTGGCCGATCTCATGGACCGGGTTCAAACCGGCCGTGTCCGGCCTTTCGCGCGCGTGCTGGTTGAGACAACCGGGCTTGCTGACCCTGGCCCGGTCATTCAGGCAATCATAGGCCACCAAGTGCTGGCGCAAAGCTATCAGTTTGCCGGGCTCGTCACTGTAATGGATGCGGTCAATGGCTTGCCAACGCTTGAGAATCATATCGAAGCGCGCCAGCAGGTGAGACTGGCCGACCGACTTGTCATCACCAAGTCCGGGTTGGCAGGTGCGCGAACTGCTGCGCGACTGCGCGAAGAACTGATTTTGTTGAATCCGAGGGCCGAGGTAATTGATGGCGACGATGGATCGCTTGCAGCAGACGCGGTGTTTGAGTGCGGAACTCTCAATCTTGCCGATGAACCGAAGGCACTGGATGCATGGCTTGGATCAGGAAATGGTCACGACCACGACCACGACCACGACCACGACCATGACGGAAGCTGCGACCATTCCCACGAAGGCCATCACCATCATAGCGACGGAATTGTTTCAGAAAGCCTGACGATTGATGAGGCGATAACACCTCAGGCGATGATGATGTTTCTGGACCTTCTGCGCTCAGCCCATGGGCCTAAACTGTTGCGGATGAAGGGGATCATCAAACTTACGGATAATCCCGACAGGCCCATTGTTGTCCACGCAGTCCAATCGGTCATTGCCGAGCCGGTGCGATTGAAATCCTGGCCTGAAGGGTCAGACAGGAACAGTCGGTTGGTGGTGATCACCCGCGATATGCCTGCGGGCTTCGTTGGTGAGTTGTTCAGCGCATTTTCTGATCAACCGGCGGTTGGTCGACCCGACAGCCAGGCTCTGATGGGTAACCCATTGTCTGTCCCGGGCGGCTATACCCCCGGCAGAGGCTAGTCAGTTCTACCTGGGAAGTTCGGGCATTCCCTTGCGGATCAGGAAACTGTGTCCACGCTCGAGTGTTTGGCTTTGGACAAGCGCGTGGCCGTCCTGATTGCAAAAATGAGGAATATCAATGACCGCCATGGGGTCGGTGGTTTCAACCAATATCAATGAACCTGATGGGATATCACGCAGATGACGGCGGGTTCTGAGAACCGGAAGTGGGCATTTCAGTCCTTTGAGATCCAGCGTCTCTGCGCTTTGGCTCACTTGTCGCCCCATATTTTCCAGAACGGTTTTTTGTCCGCTTCGGCTGCAGCAGCTGCCGCGGTCGTGGATTGCGGGTTCTGGGGATTGGTTGTCGGAACCGGAAGAGTACCGCTTTCAGCGGGTGCAGGCTCGACTTCTGTTGCGCCGGCGGTTTCTTGTGCAGGCGCTGACGTGTCGATCAATGGTTGGCCTGTTGGCGCCGAACCTGGGAGCGAAAACAGGTTGGCAAGCGGCTTGGGATCATTAGCCCGAGCTTCGGCTCGTGCCTTGCGTTCCGCCGCTTCAGCTTCGCGCTTGGCGGCTGCTTCAGCAGCACGGGCTTCATCTTCGAGGCGTTTGGCTTCTTCGCGGTCAACCTTGGCCACAGCACTGGTAAAAGCCTCGTCCCATTTTTTCTCGTAAGCCTGATAGGCCATTGCCAGCGATGAAGGTGTCGACATCGCTGGGCAAGTTGCCGACGCCGAAAATCTTGCGTTGGTGTCTTCCACCTGTTGGTTGAAGACATATCGTTTTTCGCAAACCTCCACCACGGGTGGCCGCTTGGTGAGCTCGAACTGATCATAACCGATCTTGAGCATTTCCCAGAATTTGAAATGCTCGTTTTTGCGGTGTCTGGCCATGTTCTCAGGCGTCATTTTGAATGGATAGGCAGCGACGGTGAAATAAGGCTGCCCGCCCCGGAAAGCCTCACGTGCGAAGGCATAAATTTCAAGTACCTGCTCGTCGGTCATGGAATAACAGCCAGCCGAAGAGCAGGCTCCATGCACCATAAGGTTGGAACCGGTGCGCCCGTAAGCGCGGTCATAACTGTTGGGGTAGCCCATGTTGAAGGAAAGATAATAACTGGACTTCGGATTCATCTGATGCGGATAAATCTTGTAGTAGCCTTCCGGTGCCTGCCGGTCGCCCTCTGCGAACTTCGGACCCAGTTTGCCGGACCATTTGCAGATTTCATACTCGGCAATCATGTCGTACCGACCGTTGCCTTTCTGCTTCCAAACCTCGAGGATGCCTTCTTCCTTGAAAATCCGCATCATGATGGGCGAACGCGTACTCATGTCGTTCGCTTTCATCTTGTTGACTGTTTTTTGTGGAAGCGGGTGTTCAACCTTGTTTGAAACAGAATCAAGCGCATCATTGCAACCCGCCAACGGCAGCATGACCAAAGTCAAAAAGATCATTTGTCGCAATAGGTTCATTTCGTCCCCAAATGCCGTAGCTATCCGGTCCATATCGTGCGTCGGAATTTCGCCGACGCCTGCTTTCACGGGCTTTCGCTCATGTCAGGTTCCGCAGGTATTTTTACGCTAATTATCCTTCACGAAACCTTACTACAAGGCCGATCAGTCGTTGCGGCAATAACAAGGGCGTGAATATGGCACCAATACGGCAATGTTGATCACGGCCCGACATTGGCACGCGTTATCAGCCCAAAGTACGGCCAATAGAGAGGAATTTTTCGCGACGGTGTTGGCGCAGGGCATCGGGTTCCATGGCAGAAAGCTTCTCCAGCGCTTCTGCGATAGTGTTGCCAACGCGCTTGATGACTGCTTCGGTATCACGATGGGCACCGCCAATCGGTTCGGTTATGATGCCGTCGATTATGCCCAGCTGGTTAAGATCCTGCGCCGTGATTTTCATTGCAGTTGCAGCATCGCGGGATCGCGCAGGGTCGCGCCAGAGAATCGATGCGGCACCTTCCGGTGAAATCACGCTGTAAATGGAATGTTCAAGCATGAAAACACGGTTCCCGGTGGCAATTGCAATGGCCCCACCAGAACCACCTTCGCCGATAATCAACGAAATTAGCGGCGCGCGCAGATTGAGGCAGGTCTCAGTTGATCGGGCAATGGCTTCGGCTTGGCCCCGTTCTTCGGCGCCAACGCCCGGATAGGCGCCTGCGGTGTCTACAAGCGTGATGACGGGAATGCCGAAACGGTCGGCCATTTCCATGATGCGGATGGCTTTGCGATAACCTTCAGGACGCGCTGAGCCAAAATTATGCTTGATACGTGATTTGGTATCGGCACCTTTTTCCTGACCGATCAACGCCACCGGTATTCCGCGAAAACGGGCAAAACCAGCTTGAATAGCAGCATCTTCGGAAAACTTCCGATCCCCGGCCAGCGGTGTAAATTCGGTAAACAGGGCTTCTGCGTAGTCCTTGAAATGAGGACGGCCGGGGTGGCGGGCAACTTGCGTTTTTTGCCAGGGATTGAGTTTTGAGTAGATATCGGCCATCGCATCGCGAACGCGTCCTTCAAGACGACCTATTTCTTCGGTCGTATCGACGCCTTCATCTTGGTCGGTCAGGCTGCGCAACTCATGGATCTTGGCTTCGAGATCAGAGATCGGCTTTTCAAAATCGAGATAATTTTGCATCGGCTATCGCGTTGTCCCGGTTTTTACGCATTTATACAATTAGGCTTGGAAACCTGTTTCAGGCTAACACAGTCAACCTCGTTTGGCAGCTACATCGCGGTTTATGTCTGTTTTTGCAAGAGGGTGATGATCGTTGACAAGTTGGCGAAGTCTTTCGTCAAGCACATGAGTATAGATTTGGGTGGTGGAAATGTCGGAATGTCCGAGAAGTTCCTGCACTGCCCGAAGGTCTGCCCCATTGGCCAAAAGGTGGCTTGCAAAGGCGTGGCGCAGGACATGGGGCGAGACCAGGCTTGTGGGCAGCCCGGCGCGGGCCGCCAATGATTTAAGATCGCGGGCAAATACTTGACGGGCAAGAAAACCTGACCCGGAGGCGGCCGGGAAAAGAAAATCAGGTTCATCGGCACCGTCGGGCAAGGCTGCATCGCGGGCGGTGATCCAGTTATCAAGCGCCACGCGTGCCGGACCGGAAAGCGGCACCATGCGTTCCTTGTCGCCTTTGCCGCGGATGATGAGAAATCTTTTGCCGGTTGCAAGAACCCGCTCGGGAAGGCCAACAAGCTCGCTCACACGCATGCCGGTGGCATAAAGAAGCTCCAGTAACGCGCGGAAACGAATTCGCTGTAGCCGTTCCATTGGTGACTGCGCTTCGTCGATATCGGTTTGAGCTTGCGAAATCAGCCGCGAGACCTCTTCGACACTGAGGATTTTTGGTAAAGAAGCTGCTTTTCGCGGCGAATCCACAATTCCAGTTGGATCATCGGATCGAATGCCCTCCAGAAGCAGAAAGCGATAAAACTGGCGCAATGCAGAGAGATGGCGCGCCTGTGTGGCTGCGGCAAAGCCCCGTGTTGAAAGATCGGCGAGAAGTGCACTGATATCGTCGCTGCTTGCCTTGAGGAGGTTTGTCTTTCGGTCAGCGAGGAACTCAATGGCGTCTTCAAGGTCACGTCGGTAGGCATCAAGTGTGTTGAGGGCCGCGCCACGTTCAACGCTGAGCATTTCCAAAAATGCTTCTGCCTGTGCCAGTCCGCTGCCTGCCATGGCTTATTCCTGATTGATCCGGGTTGCCGGGATGCGGACGCTGACTTCGCGTTCGACGGGATCAACGGTGAGCACCAGCGCAAGCATCGACCCATAAACCAGACCTACAATGGTGGCGATGATGGCCAAAAATCTGAACAAGGAGGGCATTTGATTTACCTTCTGAATTGCCAGATTGTTATGCGACAGGGGAGCAGGAAGTTCAAGGCGCGCTATCAGGTTGGTCAGCTTGCCGCGATCTTCATTCCCCGGTAGGAAGACGCAGGAAACCATCTGCTCTGGTTGAATGCGCCAGATGTAAACTGGAATACGGGATAAATAGGCAGGAAATCATGTCAGGCCGGCCAGATGACGATACCATAGCGCAAGCCCTCGAGGCTATCGGCGATCAAAATCTCGTCTTTGTAGGACTTATGGGAGCGGGAAAATCGGTAATCGGGCGGCTGATTGCGCAGTGGCTCTCAATCCCCTTCGCTGACAGCGATCATGAGATTGAGAAAGTATCAAGAATGTCGATCACTGAACTTTTTGCTGCCTATGGTGAGGAAGAGTTCCGCTCGCTGGAAGCGCGTGTGATCGGTAGATTGCTCAAGACCGGACCGCGCGTGATTTCAACTGGTGGCGGCGCCTTCATGAACACCGAGACCCGGGAGTTGATTGCCGAAGAGGGGCTTTCTATCTGGCTTAAGGCTGACCTTGAAGTTTTGTGGGAACGTGTTTCACGGCGCGATACCCGGCCACTGCTGAGGACTGATGACCCGAAGGGTACGCTGAAGGCGCTGCTTGAGCAGCGTTACCCGATCTATGAGCAGGCGAAGGTCACCGTGGTTTCGCGCGATGCTGCCAAAGAGGTGGTCGCAAGAGATGTCATTTCCGCGCTTGCCCAACTGGTAAAGAGCGAAAAACAGGAACCAATTGCATGAGCGAGAGTGCAACTGAGCGGCAAATCGTCAAAGTGCCACTGGGCGACCGTTCTTATGAAATTGCGATCGGCAAAGGACTTGTGGCCGATTCGGGTGTAGAAATTGCCCGGCGACTGGCAGGCATCCGGTGCGCGGTGATAACTGATGAAAATGTTGCTAAAGCTCATCTCCCGGCGCTGATTGATTCGCTCAAGGCAGCCGGAATTGAAGCCCATCCATTGGTGCTCACACCCGGGGAGAAAACCAAAAGCTTTGATCAGCTCATGGTCGTGGTCGACCATATCTTGAATTGTCGATTGGAGCGGGGAGACGCGGTGCTGGCGCTTGGCGGTGGTGTGATTGGCGACCTTTCGGGCTTTGCGGCCGGCATTGTCCGGCGTGGCATGCGGTTCATTCAGGTGCCGACTTCGCTTTTGGCACAGGTGGATTCTTCTGTGGGCGGCAAAACCGGAATCAACAGTCGTCACGGTAAAAACCTGGTTGGGGTTTTTCACCAACCAGATCTGGTGTTGGCTGATACCTCGGTACTGGATACGTTGAGCAAGCGGGAATTCCGCGCAGGCTACGCTGAAGTTGCCAAATATGGTCTCATCGACAAACCGGAATTTTTCTCCTGGTTGGAGAGGAATTGGCAGTCCGTCTTCGATGGGGGCCCGGAAAGGGCCCGTGCAATTGCGATCAGTTGCCAGGCAAAGGCTGATGTCGTGGCCGCAGACGAGCGGGAAGGCGGTGTTCGAGCGCTGCTTAATCTTGGGCATACATTTGGTCATGCGCTGGAAGCGGCAACCGGTTACGACAGCAACCGGCTGGTACATGGCGAAGGGGTAGCAATCGGCATGGTGCTGGCGCACCAGTTTTCAGCAAGGCTCAATTTGACCAGCCCCGAGGATGGTGATCGCGTTGCCCGCCATCTCATGGCAGTCGGTCTGCCAACGCGACTTAAAGACATTGAAGGCGAACTTCCGGCCACCGAGCGTCTCATTGAACTCATTGGCCAGGACAAGAAGGTCAAGCGGGGCGCGCTGACCTTCATTCTCACGCGCGGCATCGGCCAGTCTTTTATTGCCGATGATGTGCCGCCCGACGAAGTCAGCCGATTCCTCGAAGAAAGACGCACATCATGATGATTTCCGAATTAATCGCATCGTTGGCTGATAACTGGGTGACGATCGTATCGATCGTACTTTTAATCGGACTGTCAGGTTTTTTCTCAGGCTCGGAGACGGCATTGACGGCTGCATCACGGGCGCGAATGCATTCGCTTGAGAATCAAGGCGAGATCAATGCCGGCGTGGTCAATCGGTTGATCGAAAGGCGTGATCGCCTGATCGGTGTACTGCTGATTGGCAATAATCTGGTCAATATTCTCTCCTCGGCGCTGGCTACCAGTCTGTTTCTGCGTTTGTTCGGAGATTCAGGTGTCGCGGTTGCCACAGTGGTAATGACTGTATTGCTGGTTGTATTTGCTGAAGTTCTTCCAAAAAGCTGGGCCATTGCAGTGCCAGATCGTTTCGCGATGATCGTGGCGCCTATTGTCACTATAATCGTTATGGTACTTGGACCCCTCTCGGGCGCGGTAAACTGGGTCGTCCGCCATATTTTGTCGGCCTTCGGTGTCAAACTTTCCAGCGGTGATATTCTTGTTGAGGCCCATGAGGAAATTCGTGGCGCTGTGGACTTGCTGCACCGGGAAGGTTCCGTGATCAAGGATGATCGCGATCGTTTGGGCGGAGTTCTGGACCTTGGCGATCTGGAAGTCTCTGACGTCATGGTTCACCGCACATCAATCCGCATGCTCAATGCTGATGATCCGCCGGATGTGACAGTCCGGGCAATCCTGGACAGCCCCTATACGCGATTGCCGATCTGGCGCGGGACGAGCGACAATATTGTGGGCATAGTACATGCCAAGGATGTGTTGAGGGCGGTGGCAGATGCTGACAATGATCCGTCAAAGGTCGATGTGGTCAAAACCGCGCTGAAGCCTTGGTTTGTGCCCGATACCACCAGTGTTCCCGAGCAGTTGAACGCGTTTTTGCGTCGCAAGGCCCATATCGCGATGGTCATTGATGAGTATGGCGAATTGCAGGGACTGGTCACGCTTGAGGATATACTGGAGGAGATTGTTGGCGAGATTGCCGATGAGCACGACATCGACGTTCAGGGCCTTCGGCAAGAGGCAGATGGTTCAGTTGTTGTGGACGGGTCCTTGCCAATTCGTGACCTTAATCGGGCGTTGGACTGGTCGTTGCCGGACGAAGAGGCCACAACTGTCGCCGGGCTGGTCATTCATGAGAGCCAGATCATTCCTGCCGAAAAGCAGTCTTTCACATTCCATGGCAAGCGGTTCATTGTCATGAAACGTGAGAAAAACCGCATTACACGATTGCGAATTCGGCCAATGGCTGACAATTCCGAAAGCTGAACATGTTCTTGGTAGACCGACTTACCAGCGCGTGGCTTCACCTGTTGCAGCGGCTTCAACAGCCAGTGCATGAAGTTCCAGATCAAACTCGGCTTTCAGGGCATCGTTGACCGCACGATGACGATTGATTCGATTCATGCCGATAAAATGATCGCTTTCAATGCGGACCCGGAAGTGGGTTTCGCCGGTTCCGTCCATGCCGGGCTGGTGACCCGCATGCTGATGGCTTTCATTGATGACAAACAGACGTACCGGTGCAAAAGCCTCGATAAGTGCATTTTCCATGCGTTCCTGGCGTTTCATGGCAACTCAAATCTGTATATTCGGGCGCCTTGGGCGCTGATTCTGGACTTGCCGAAGTTTCATCGGCACAAACGATTACCGGGTGCCAGTATGTTTCCCAATTGTCAATCCTTGTTTGAACGGTCTCGGAGCATCATAATCAGGTCATGAAACTCGACTCAAAATACTTCGACAGCATCCGGAAGAAGACCAAGACCAAGGCTGCCGCTCCGCCGCAAACACCGGTTTGCCAATGGGATGGCTGCGAGGCTGATGGTGTGCACCGGGCCCCTGTTGGTCGCCATGCAGACGGACAGTATTTTCTGTTCTGTTTTGATCATGTGCGCGAATACAACAAAGGCTACAATTATTTTTCCGGGTTGAGCGACAGCGAGATAGCGCGCTACCAGAAAGAAGCCTTGACCGGTCATCGTCCAACATGGGGGATGGGTGTGGACAAGACTTCGCGAAATGGCCCGACCCAAAGGGCGAGCCGCTCGGGTTCTGCGGCATCTCAGGCGCGCATGCGTGACCCCTACGGTTTTTTCAGCGAAGACCAGCCTCGGCGCCCCGAGCCGCGTCAGCGCAAGGTCAAATCACTTGAATCCAAAGCTTTTGGCACCTTTGGCCTGCCTGAAAACGCCCCTGCGGCTGATATCAAGAAACGATACAAGGAACTGGTCAAGCAGCACCATCCTGATGCCAATGGCGGCGATCGCGGTTCCGAGGAACGATTTCGCGCCGTAATTCAAGCCTATCAATTGTTAAAACAGTCTGGTTTCTGCTAAGCGAAACAGCTAGACCGTTTACGATTATAACGAATAGATTGGATGGCCAGCGGTGGCGGTGGCCATGGAGTGATGATGAGCAAGATTGATCTCGATATTACCAATTTGCCGGATACGACTGTCGGAGTGCGTGAAGCATTTGGTTTGGATGTCGACTTTGACGTCCCGGCCTATAAAGTGGCCGATTCCTATGTTCCGGAGTTGGACCCCGATTATCTGTTCGACCGGGAGACCACGTTGGCCATTCTTGCGGGCTTCGCCCATAATCGGCGGGTGATGGTCTCCGGCTACCACGGTACGGGTAAATCCACCCATATTGAGCAGGTCGCCGCCCGCTTGAACTGGCCATGTGTCCGGGTCAATCTCGACAGCCATGTCAGCCGTATCGATCTGGTCGGCAAAGACGCGATTGTGGTCAAGGACGGTTTGCAGATTACCGAATTCAAAGATGGTATTTTGCCTTGGGCCTATCAAAACAATGTCGCGCTGGTGTTTGATGAATATGATGCAGGCCGACCTGACGTGATGTTTGTCATCCAGCGGGTCCTTGAATCCTCAGGCCGCCTGACGCTTCTTGATCAAAGCCGGGTTATCCGTCCCCATCCTGCTTTCCGTTTGTTCGCGACCGCCAACACTGTGGGCTTGGGTGATACGACCGGGCTTTACCATGGCACGCAACAGATCAACCAGGCTCAGATGGACCGCTGGTCAATTGTCACCACGCTGAACTATCTGCCGCACGACAACGAAGTGAATATCGTTTTGTCGAAAGCCAAGCATTTTGACACTGAAGAAGGTCGTCAGACGGTCTCACGGATGGTTCGGGTTGCGGATATGACCCGCCAGTCATTCATCAATGGCGATCTGTCCACTGTGATGAGCCCACGCACGGTGATCACCTGGGCGGAAAACGCCCGCATTTTTGGTGATGTTTCGATGGCGTTCCGACTCACATTTCTCAACAAGTGTGATGAGCTGGAGCGGACGCTGGTTGCCGAGCACTATCAGCGCGCCTTTGGCGAGGAATTGCGGGAAAGTGCTGCTAATATCGTTCTCGATATGACAGCCTGACGGAGTGTGAATGGCCGGACCTGGCGATAATTCACGCGCGCGTGGAAACGCGCAGATTGATACAGAGCCGTTCAAACGTGCGCTGACAGGCTGCATGCGGGCAATTTCCGGCGATCATGAACTTGAAGTGTCTTTTACTGGCGATCGGCCGGGTTTGGCCGACCATCAGGCGCGGTTGCCTGATCTGCCAAAGAAACCCACGCCGGGTGATGTTTCCGTTTCTCGCGGTCTGGGTGATTCCATCGCCTTGCGGAAAGCCTGCCATGACACACAGGTGCACATGCAGATGGCTCCACAGGGCCAAGAGGCACGCGCAGTCTATGATGCCGTCGAGCAGGCGCGCGTAGAGGCGATTGGCGCCAACCGGATGAGCGGTGTGGCAGACAATTTGACCGCGATGCTGGAAGACAAATACAGCCGTGCAAACTACGCCGGTATGTCTACGCGTGAAGAAGCGCCTCTCGAAGAAGCCATCGCATTGATGGTGCGTGAGAAATTGACAGGCCTGAAGCCGCCAAAGAATGCCGGTCAGGTTGTTGATCTGTGGCGCGATTGGGTCCAGCAAAAAGCACCTGATGCGCTGGATCAACTTACAGAGACAATCGAACATCAGGAGAAATTCGCCCGCTCCATCCGTGAAATGCTTTCCGCCATGGAAATGGCTGAAGACATGGGTGATGACGATAACCAGAGCGATGAAGAAGATGATACTGCCGACGAGGACCAGCCGCGCAGTCAGGAAGAGAACGATGACCCTTCCGATGATGAAACCGGGTCTGAATCAGCGCCTGCGGAAGAGAGCGACAACTCAGACGACCAGAGCGAAACCGGGGAGATGGACGGTGCCGAGGTTGGTGATGATGAACTTGATGACACGGAAGACACTGAAACCCCCGGTGAAACGCGGCGGCCCAATCAGCCATTTGCCGACCTCCACGAGAAAATCGATTACAAGGTTTATACCAGCGAGTTTGACGAAGAAATCACCGCTGATGATTTGTGCGAAGAGGCAGAACTCAATCGTCTGAGGGCATTTCTCGACAAGCAGCTTGCACACTTGCAAGGTGTTGTCGGTCGCCTTGCCAACCGGCTTCAGCGCCGCCTGATGGCGCAGCAGAACCGAGCCTGGGACTTCGACCTGGAAGAGGGGTATCTCGATCCCGCTCGCCTGTCGCGGATGATCATTGATCCGATGCAGCCACTTTCTTTCAAGATGGAACGGGACACCAATTTCCGCGATACTGTTGTGACATTGCTGATCGACAATTCTGGCTCGATGCGGGGACGACCTATCACCGTGGCCGCCACCTGCGCAGACATTCTTGCGCGCACGCTTGAGCGCTGTGGGGTCAAGGTCGAAATTCTGGGCTTTACCACCAAGGCTTGGAAGGGGGGGCATTCGCGCGAGAAGTGGTTGGCCAATGGAAAACCTGCGTCACCGGGACGGCTCAATGATCTGCGTCATATCATTTACAAGTCGGCCGACGCGCCTTGGCGGCGTGCCAGACGCAATCTTGGATTGATGATGCGGGAAGGCTTGTTGAAGGAAAATATCGACGGAGAAGCATTGATTTGGGCCTATCAGCGATTGCAGCGCAGGCCCGAACAGCGTCGTATCCTGATGATGATTTCTGATGGAGCACCGGTTGATGATTCAACTCTGTCGGTCAATTCCGGCAGCTATCTCGAACGGCATCTGCGTGCAGTGATTGAAGAGATCGAAACGCGTTCGTCCGTGGAACTGCTGGCCATTGGTATTGGCCATGACGTGACGCGCTATTATCGCCGTGCTGTGACCATTGTTGATGCCGAAGAGTTAGCCGGTGCAATGACAGAGCAATTGGCTGAACTTTTTGCAGATGAAGCCGAGGCGCCGGGTTCGCGGCGCATGAAGCGGTCAGCGTGAACGTTTTGATGACCAATCAGACCGGAATTCGCGGTTTGGTGATGGTGGTCTGCGCGTCCCTGATACTGCCTTTGTTGTCGGTGCAGAGCAAAAGTGAGTCTGGTACGATCCCCATTCGTGCTCGGACCATAGAGAACTTCAAGGTTGGATCCAATCACAAGCGCTTCGGGTCGCTGGAGTTTGTCGGCGGCCTGGAGTTGGTCTCTTCCTCGAATTCGCTTGGGGCCATGTCGTCAATTCGCGTTTCTGCAGACCGACAGCATTTTCTCGGAGTCATGGATACGGGTTTTTGGTATGCAGGGCGAATTATTCGAGACAACCAAGGCGTTCCAACCGGAATTGATGACTTCAGCGTCGGTCCAATTCTCGGTGCCGCCGGAACCGGTGGGAATGAGAAATGGCTGGTTGATGCGGAATCCTTGGACATTCGTGGAGGTGATGTCTTTGTGGGTTTTGAGCGCGACCACCGGATTGATGTCTATCCGGCAGAAAATCCGGCTGAATCGCGCCCTGTGCGCTCCATCCCGATCCTGATACCCAAACGTGAGTTGCGCAGCAACCGAGGCCTTGAGATGATTTCTGCCGCTCCGGTCGATGGTCCTCTGAAGGGAGCATTGGTCGCCGTATCAGAAAAATCTCTCAATGCTGCCGGAAATATTTTTGCCGCAGTTCTGGAAGGTCCACGCAAAGGAATTTTTTACGTCAAGCGGCAGCCACCATTTGATGTCACCGATGGCGACTTTCTGCCAAATGGTGATTTGCTATTGCTTGAGCGACGCTTCTCAATTGCCAGCGGAGTGGGTATGCGGATCAGGCGGATTAAGGGCGATGATATCAAACCCGGTCAGACCGTCGACGGAGAGGTTCTGATTGACACAGATTTTGGGTACCAGATTGATAATATGGAAGGTCTGGATGTCACAATCGGCGCAGACGGCAACACTTATCTGACTTTGATTTCCGATGATAATCATTCCATCCTGCAAAGAAATTTGCTGTTGGAATTCAGATTGGTTGACTAATCCTGCCTGTGCGAATTTGCAGACATTTTGAATTTTACCTGACCTTCTGCCGCTCGGCACTCAAATGAGTAGTTCCAAACCCGGTTTCTTGTTTCAGCCGGTAGCCCAACATTCTGTCCATACCGACATGAGCAGACCAATGAGAGTTGGCGTTATCAGTGTAGGCAGGTCTAAAGGCTGAGCGGTTGCGTAGAGTGCTGCCAGAGCAGAATATGCATGAGCGATGTTGTATCCCAAGGCTCTAAAACGAGGACCAGCCAATTAGGCCATAAAGGCGATACCCGGTGCGAGGACAAGCAATGCGAACAACCCCCACCCGGCATCTCTCTGTGCCTATAGGTACACAGTGAGAGCCAGGATTGCCGTGCCGTTAACCATCAGATTTTTTTGCAGATTTACTGAAAAATCTTTCGTACGCATTCACAAGTGAATGCAATGCGCAGATCAATTTTCCTGAGCAAAATCCTGGTTTTCGAACTTATTGCGCGGTTTGAACCGGGCGGATGGCTGACAGCAAAATGCCATAGGGTGCTAACATAGCCAGTGCCACAAGCGTTTTGACGAGGAAGTCGCCAAACGCGAGAGAGATCCACAGAGGCGCCATGGTGCCAATTCCGAGGAAAGGTACCGCAAAAGCCAGGGAACCGTCTTCCATGCCAAACATCGCGTCAACAAAGCCGAAGTTTGCGGCGAACGCGATGCCAAAGAACAGAACCGTGTCGATGATTGAACCGAGGAGCGATGAAATCAACGGAGCTTTCCACCAGGTGGCGGCGCGCATGTGGTTGAATACCGAAATATCGAGAAGCTGTGCCACCAGAAAAGCTGAGCCGGATGCAATGGCGATGCGGGGTGTGGCAAGCCAGATCGACAGTGCTATTGCCAGCACAAAGCCGACTGCGACAACACTTCGGGCAGCTTTCGGACCAAAGCGCCGGTTTGTCAGATCGTTGACCAGAAAGGCGACTGGATAGGTAAATGCGCCCCAAGTCAGGATCTCGCCCAAATTGATTGAGCCGAAATGCGCTTCAACCGGGAACTGGACAAGGTAATTGGACGCCGCAACAACACAGACCATTGCGAGGATAAATGGAAGATAGGTTTTCTTGACAAGCATTTTTTTATCCTGGGAGATGCCACCAGCTGCAATATGACAGGTCGAAACCTGTCGGTGAGAATGGAAAAAGCGGACCGTTGGGGCCCGCTATCCACTAACCGAAAAAATGTGCCTTATCAGGCAGCAGCTTTTTCGGCGATCTTCTTCGAAATCTGACGCTTGAGCAGGCGCGCGCGCATCGAGAGTTCTTTTTCATTTGCCTTGACGAGAAACGCATCAAGGCCGCCGCGATGTTCAACAGTCCGCAGTGCGGAAGCTGAAACGCGCAAACGGTAACTTTGGCCGAGCGAGTCGGAAATCAGCGTCACATGGCACAGGTTCGGCAGGAACCGGCGACGTGTTCTGTTATTTGCGTGGCTGACGTTGTTTCCGGTCATTACGGCTTTGCCGGACAGTTCACAGCAACGGGACATATTCGCACCTATGGTTCTACGCCTTGATCGACGGCGGCGCCCGTTTGGCGCGCCCGGATGACCTAGGCCTTTATGGGAAAGTCGGGTGTCTATAGTCAAGCACGACGTTGCAGTCAAGCGCAGCAAGCAAAATCCGGGAAACTTCCACCATTGTAGATATTTTTGGTGGTCGGCGTGTATTTGCCGCAATCTCGCTTCAAACAGGCAGCGGTATCAGATGCATTCGGGGCAGAAGAATGATGATTGGTCTTCTTGGCAGAATTTTGGCCAACAGATTGGTGGCAGTTGCCACGATTTTGACTGTGGGGCCAGTCGTATTTGCGACGGCATTGGCCCAGCCGCAAACCCACCGCGCGGATTACAAGGTCTCTCTTCTGGGGATTCCGATGGCGTCGATCAATTTTATCATCCGAATTGATGGCGCCAGCTACGAGATATCTGGCAACTTGCAGACTTCTTTCCTTGCAGAAATAATCGAACCTACGCGTGGAACGATTTTGTCTTCGGGGCAGATTTCCGGTGAGAAGTTTCAGGCGAAAGAATTCGATATTCAGTATACCAGCGGCAAGAAGCGATACCGCGCCGCTATGACGTTGTCTGGTGGAAACGTTCGATCTTCATTGGTTGAACCCAGCAAGAAGAAGCCCTCCAACTGGGTTCCGGTTACCAATGCCCACAGACGTTCAGTTGTGGATCCGCTGGCGGGACTGATTTTCCCCAGAGGTATTAAGCCCTGCCCGCAGACAATAGCTGTCTATGACGCGGAATCACGGTTTGACCTGAAATTATCTCCTGTGGGTGTGCGGCCATACAGCACCAAAGGATTTTCCGGCGATGCCCTAGTCTGTTCAATGAGCTTTGTCCCCAAGGCCGGTTATCGCAAGGACAATTCACAGATTGACTATGTGCGCAAACTCAAGGGTATGGAACTCTGGTTTGCCGTTCACCCGGAAGGTGGATACTCCGCACCGGTTTATGCAAAAATTCCAACCAAAGTGGGCATAATGATTGTTGCTGCCGCCCGTTTCGGAAGTTAGTGTCCAGCTCCTGATCTGATGAGGGGTTCGACCCAGTCACATCCAAAACAATAGGAGCGGTAGACAGATGGGCCCCACCCTGATCGGGTTTTCCGCAATAGCCATGTGGGCGCTCTTGGCTCTGTTTACTGCTGCTTCCGGAGCGGTGCCACCGTTTCAGCTATCGGCCATGTGTTTTGCAATTGGCGCGTTAATCGGCGTGGCGGCCATTGCCAGAGATCCTTCGCGGCTGGCAGCCTTCAAGCAACCTGTTGCTGTCTGGGCTTTGGGAATCGGCGGGCTGTTTGGCTATCACTTTCTTTATTTCACCGCACTGAGAAATGCACCGGCGGTGGAGGCCGGTTTGATCGCGTATCTCTGGCCACTGTTGATTGTGTTGGGTTCAGCGTTGCTTCCAGGTGAAAAGCTCGGCTGGCATCATGTGGTGGGCGCGTTGATGGGGCTGGCTGGCACCGCATTCCTATTGACCGGAAATTCTGAAGCCAGCTTTGTTGATGGAATGGGCCGCAGTGGAAATATGCTTGGCTATGGTGCGGCGTTTCTTTGTGCGTTCACTTGGGCAGGCTACTCGCTGCTTTCGCGGCGCTTCGGTCAGGTTCCTACCGATGTCGTCACAGGATTTTGTGCTGCCACGGCCATTTTGTCACTTATTGCGCATCTGGGGCTCGAAACCACGGTTTGGCCAGATGGTGCGTTCCAATGGCTGGCTGTGCTGGGACTTGGCCTGGGTCCGGTAGGTCTGGCGTTCTATGCGTGGGATTACGGTGTTAAAAATGGTGATATTCAGGTACTCGGGGCTTCGAGCTACGCAGCACCGCTTTTTTCCACATTGATCCTGATTGTGTTCGGTTACGGCTCCGCAACACCTGCCATCATTGCCGCCTGTCTTCTGATTACAGGCGGTGCGGCATTGGCGGCCAAGAACATGTTTCTGCGTAAACAAGAACCGGCATGATATCCGGGATCAGCATCGCGCTTTTCGGTTTGGCGGGGTTGTGCGCGGTTGTCTATCTGGCTCCATGGCTGAAGCGCGGCGGGATGGTTCGCACGGTCATCAAAACACTGCCATTGGCTTTGTTCGCGATGGCGGCGTGGATGGAGAATGCGCCATGGCTGCTGGTTGCCGGTTTTACACTGTCAGCGTTGGGAGATGCATTCCTTGCCCACGAAGGTGACCGGATGTTCATGGCGGGACTTGGCAGTTTTCTAACTGCGCATCTGCTGTTTGCGGTGTTGTTCTATACACTGGCCGATGATCTCGCGGGTGCTTGGCCAATTGTCACAGGAATTTGTGTTTTTGCGTTGGGTTTTGGAACCGCACTTGTTCGACAAGCCGGACCGTTGGCATTTCCGGTAGCAGTCTATGTGCTGGCGATTGCCGGCATGGGTATCACCGCTTCTGCAACAGGCGGTTGGGTGTTGGCCGGAGCAATTTCCTTCATGATTTCGGACGCATTGCTGGGGATCGAAAAATTTCTGCTGCAGAAAGAGAGCCACTGGCAGGTGCTGACATCACCCGGAGTTTGGGTGCTTTACATCGGTGGGCAAGCCATGATCCTGGCCGGGGTGCTCATGGTGATGGCAAACTGATACCGGTCGAAAATCACACCTGTTCCGGCGACCAGCCGGATGGTGCGAGTTCAAAAGACGAATATTCAAAACCCGGTGCAACGGTGCAGCCCACAAGCGACCAGTCACCGGTTGGTTCTGCTGCTTGCCACCAATTGGCGGGAACCACGCATTGAAGACGCTCACCCTGCACAAGGTCAGCTCCAAGCCGGTGGATATCCGGTCTGCCGCCCTCAGGCCCGGCCAGCGAGAGCTGCATGGATGAGCCCCGATACCAGTGCCAGACTTCTGCAGCATCGCGAACCCGGTGCCAGTGCGATCTCTGGTCTCGCTCCAGCAGGTAGTAGATGGCAGTTGAAAAGCCCCGGTCGCCGCCAGCGGTATCGCGGTAAGTCTCAACGAAAAACCCACCCTCTGGATGAGGCTGCATTCCAAGGATAGCGATAATCTCATTTGCGGTCAGTTTGGTATGATCCGTCTTGGTTTGAGGCACGTCAGAAATTGTCCTTGCGGTGACGCAATTCGGCAAATACCTCGAGATCGCTGGCGTCCATCATGTTGAGATGAGCCCGGATTGCCGGGTCTGACACGCGCAGGAATGGATTGGTGCGTTTCTCATAACCAATTGCTGTTGGCAGGGTGGCGATGTCCTTGCTTCGCATGTCGGTAATTCGCTCGAATCGGTCTATCAGAGCTGCATTATCCGGATCAACGGAGATGGCGAATTTCGCATTGGCCAATGTGTATTCATGGCCACAATAAACTGTAGTGTCATCGGGAAGGGTCATCAGCTTTTGCAGAGAAGTCCACATGTCGGATGGAGTGCCTTCGAACAAACGCCCGCACCCAAGCGCAAACAGCGTGTCTGCGGTAAATAGCAGTTTTTCCTCAGGCATGTGGTAGCAGATATGGCCGAGCGTATGACCCGGTGTGAGAATGACCTCCACTTTGCGACCTGCAAATTCAAAACTGTCACCGTCGTTCTGGGGGTGATCAAGACCGGCAATACCTTTGGCTTCGAGAGCTGGGCCATAAACCTTTGACCCGTATTTGTCCTTGAGCAGAGGAATGCCTTCAACGTGATCGGGATGGTGATGGGTAATCAACAGATGGGAGAGGTGCCAACCGGCCTGGTCGAGATAATTTGCAATCATTTCGCCATCGGGCGCGTCAATGGAAGCTGTGTCGCCGGTCATCGGGTCGTGAATCAACACACCGAAATTGTTTTGTCGGCAGGTGAATTGTTCGATCATCAAAGTCTTCACTGAAGCGATCTCCACTTGTTGCTGCTATAACTCTAGCGTTTCCGGGATGTATCGTCACCCTTGTATGACCTATTGAGCAGGGCTAGTTTCAAGATATGCACACTGACATCGTCGAGCTGAGGTCTTTTTATCATTCGCGACTTGGGCAGCGGGCTGCTCAAGCGATTACAGAATCGCTGTCCGGATTGTGGCCAACACTGACTGGTGAGCGGCTTGTGGGCCTCGGTTACGCAGTACCCTATCTCGACAAGTTCGGCGCCGAGGCCGAGCGGGCTTTTGCATTCATGCCTGCCGGGCAAGGCGCGGTGAACTGGCCGTCGGGTGACAAATCGTCGACAGTGTTGTGCTTTGATGAGGAATTGCCGCTTCCAGATGCTTCGATTGACCGGATCCTCATGGTTCACTCGCTGGAATTCGCAGAAGATGCGCGCGAGACCCTGAAAGAGGTTTGGAGAGTTCTGGCGCCTGGTGGCCGCCTGGTTATTGTCGCGCCAAACCGGCGCGGTGTCTGGGCGCGTTTTGAACATACACCGTTTGGGGCAGGCCGACCCTATTCCCGAGGGCAAATGACCCGGTTGTTGCGTGAATCGAATTTTACCCCTGGTGCTTCTGCTGAAGCGTTGATGTTTCCTCCCAGCCAATTGCCCGCGTTCTGGCGGCTGGGGACTGGTCTCGAGCGTCTGGGTCGTCGGCTTTGGCCGGTGTTTGCCGGGGTCAACATCGTTGAAGCCCAGAAGCGGCTCTATCAGGGCATTCCGGTCGCAGCGCGCACATCGCGTCGGGTGTTCGTACCGGTATTGTCTCCGCAGCCCACCCGGACGACCAAGATGCGAGGTTAGTCAATTGCGTTGCCCATGGTCCGCTCCACTCGACAAAGGGTGGGAAAAGGCGCTATGCCGCCCGGCATCCATCCCAGCGGAATATCAAAGTCATGGCACAAACAACCAAACCCGAACCAAACAAGGGCATCATGGAGATTGCGGCCTATGTTCCTGGCCGTGAGGAAGCTCCCGGTGCAGGGAAGGTCTACAAACTTTCGTCAAATGAAACCCCGTTGGGAGCCAGCCCGGCGGTTGGCGAAGCCATTGGTCGGCTTGTCGGGAGATTGGCCTATTACCCGGATGGGTCTTCAACAGTGTTGCGGCAGGCGATTGCATCGGCCCATGGTCTGAACGCCGAGCGCATTCTTTGCTCAAACGGTTCTGATGAGTTGTTGGGCCTGTTGTGCCAGACTTATCTGTCGCCTGGTGATGAAGCCATTTTCACCGAGCACGGGTTTCTGGTCTACAAGATCCAGATTCTTGCTGCGGGTGCGACGCCGGTCACTGTGCGTGAAACAAATTTCACCGCAGACGTCGACGCGATGTTGGCTGCGGTGACCGAGCGCACCAAGGTGGTGTTTCTGGCCAATCCGAACAATCCAACCGGCACATACCTACCGTTTTCGGAGGTCAAGCGGTTGCATGCGGGCTTGCCGGCGCATGTGGTGCTCGTGCTCGACGCAGCTTATGCGGAATATGTTCGTCGCAATGACTATGAAGCTGGGGTTGAACTGGTAGCCGAGAACGAAAATGTCGTCATGACGCGGACATTTTCGAAAATCCACGGACTTGCCGGTTTGCGACTGGGCTGGATGTATGCGCCGGCCGCAATTATAGACGCGGTCAACCGTGTGCGCGGACCATTTAATGTCAATGCGGTGGCTCTGGCGGCCGGTGCCGTTGCCATTGGCGATAAAGCCCATGTGGAGATAGCCGTGCGCCATAACGAGGAATGGCTGCCCAAGGTCAGCGATGGCTTACGGGCAATCGGATTGGACATCACCGCTTCGGTGGGCAACTTTGTTTTGATCCATTTTCCTGAACAGCCTGGAAAACGTGCGGATGATGCCGATGATTATCTGACTTCCCGGGGTTTCGTGCTGCGGCGCGTGGCAGGTTACGGCCTGCCCAATGCGCTGCGTATGACCATCGGTACCGAAGAAGCCAATCTCGGTGTCATTGCTGCACTCACAGAATTTATGGCCAGCTAAATGTCAGTACCAAAATTTAAAAAAATCGCCCTTGTTGGCATCGGCCTGATTGGCTCGTCATTGGCGCGAATTATCCGCAAGCATGGGCTTGCGGACGAGATCCGGATTGCGACCCGCAGCGAGCGAACGTTGGCTGAAGCCAAGGCGCTGAACCTTGGGGATTTCTATACCACTTCGAATGCCGAAGCGGTTTCCGGTGCTGATCTGATTATTGTGTCAGTTCCGGTCGGTTCATCAGAATTGGTCGCCAAAGACATCGCGGCCCATCTCAAGCCCGGTGCGACAGTGACTGATGTGGGCTCGACCAAAGCTTCGGTTTACAACCAGATGGCACCGCATATGCCTGAAAGTGTGCATTTCATCCCTGGCCACCCGATCGCCGGAACGGAGCAATCCGGCCCAGCTTCGGGTTTTGCTGAGTTGTTCACTGATCGATGGTGTATTCTCACTCCAGAGTCCGATGCTGATGAAACGGCTGTCGCCCGGTTGACCGAATTCTGGCAGGCTTGCGGTTCAAAGGTCGAACAGATGGACAGGGAACATCATGACAAGGTCCTCGCCATCGTTTCCCATCTGCCGCATATCATTGCATACAATATTGTCGGTACTGCCAGCGATGTTGAAACGGTAACAGAATCGGAAGTGATCAAGTATTCTGCGTCGGGTTTCCGGGATTTCACGCGCCTTGCCGCATCAGACCCGGTGATGTGGCGCGATGTCTGTCTGCACAACAAGGATGCGATACTGGAGATGCTTGCGCGGTTCTCTGAAGACCTTGCCTCGTTGCAGAAGGCTATCCGCTGGGGGGATGGCGACAAATTGTTCGAGACATTCTCGCATACCCGTTCGGTGCGCCGGTCTATCATCGAGGCTGGACAGGATATCGACGCGCCGGATTTCGGTCGAGTCGGCAACAGCGAAAAGCCCGGAAAATAGGAGCTTTACTGGAAAATCGGCAGATCTCCGAGGTCAAATATGCCGATAGCAATTTGTCCCTGCCGCACCGTGAAGGGCACGGTAATGGTTTGTGGGCCGTCAGTGGAATCAATGTCGAGTGCCGCCAATGTGGGCCCAAAGCGAATGATCTGCTCGGCAAGGTCCGGTTCGATGTCTTGGAGCGACTTGGCTATAGCCTGATAGTCGGTGAGTTGAACGCGAAAGTCGCCATTCGCCAACCCATTATCCCCAACCGCAATCTCACCGGAGAGCGCGATCTCCCCGCCATCGGCAAGTGCGGCATTCAGGGTATCAAGCTGCAATTTCTTTCCGCGCAGGCTGGGTTTTGTGCCGCCCTGCATGAGCACTGCACCGCCTATTATTGTCACTTCCAGCGCGAACGAACGGGCGTCGAGTGCTAATGGTGAGGTAAAACCTTCTGCGACGACAGAGATTTTCAGATCGGCATCGTCGCCTCTTGCGAGAGCTGTAAACTGCCTGATCTCTGCGTTGAGACGAAACGGCAGCGCCCGACTGTCGGCAGAAATTGAAACCCGCTTTCCTTCAGCCGAGCCGCTGTCCAGTCCATTTTTTGCGAGTACGGCAACGGTGCGCATGGACTCCCAGTCAAGCTGGGCGGTCAGATCATCCGCACCGGTTACATTGACCGGTCCATCAAAGATGCTGGTAAAGCGCCGCGGATTATAGACGGGCACCGCCGTAAACAGTTTTCCCAACGTGACCTTGAAACCCTGGCTTTCAAAGGCCACGGCTGTACCTTGGCAATCAATGCCCATCTGCAATGGGTAGCCGCTTATTTTCGCTTTGCTACAAACGGGATGAATGCCCTGATTTGCTGCATGTTGGAAAAATCGGGGGAGGCTCGACTCCAAGCGCCCGGCGACAATAAACCAACCGGCGGTATAGGCGCTCACGCCGAGAGAAATTGCCATGGCGAACCACAGTGTTTTTCGCAATGACCATTTGCCACTGCTTGCATTTGGCTGCTCGTTTGTCATTGTGCACCCCTGATTCTCAGTCCGGATTGGTTTCCGGCCAGAAGCATGAACGGTGATATGGCGGATTTATGGGTATTTGGCTACGGATCGCTGATGTGGCGTCCGGGTTTCGATCATGATGGTGTCTTCAAGGCGCGATTGTCAGGATTTCATCGTTCATTGTGCGTGTTGTCTCATGTACATCGGGGAACACCTGCCAAACCGGGTCTGGTGTTGGGGCTTGATCGCGGCGGCTCATGTGTCGGCTTGGCCTTCAAGGTGCCTGCTACAACGCGTGAAACTGCCATTGAATATCTACGCGGGCGCGAGCTTGTCACACATGTCTACAAGGAAACCATAAGACCGGTTCGTCTGGAAAATGGTGATGTGGTCAAGGCGCTCACCTATGTGGTGGACCGCAACCATCTGCAATATTCAGGCAAAATGGATGTCAGTCAGGCGGCAAGCATAATCGTTGGTGCATCCGGGCAGTCGGGCCAGAACATTGAATATGTAGCCAATACGGTTGCTCATCTTAAAACATTGGGGATACGCGACCGCGGGCTGGAAGAACTGGTGGCAGCCGTATCCGGCTGACCACGCCTCCCTAGTTCGGCGATTTTACCGCTGCTTCCCGCTCTGCTGCTTCGAGCTTAGCGTATTTCTCGGCGGCGATGTCTGAAAGCGGAACCTGTGGATTCTCGCGAATTGTCTTCAACAGCAACTCATCACTGGCGGTTTCCATCTCATCGACCAGCCGCGCAAAAAATTTATCGGCGTCGAGGCCCGGTGGAATTGCCGGCAGGATGCGAACCTTGAAGTGGCCGGGAAACCGCAGGAACGTCCGGCGAGGCCAAAAAATACCCATATGCATGACGCAGGGTACAACCGGGACCTTTAAATCGCGGTACAGGCGGGCAATGCCGAAACGATAATCAGCGTCAGATCCAGCCGGACGGCGCGTGCCTTCAGGGTAGATTATCAGTTGGCGTCCCGTAGCCATCTCGGCAAGGGTGCGATCAATTAGTCCTGCCATTGCTTTACCCTTGGCAGTCCGGTTGACCGGGATCATCCTCAATTTTTGCAAATACTGCCCGAACATCGGAATCCACATCAATTCACGTTTGACGATGATCAAAGGGTCCTTGACGACTGGAAGGAGGGCAAATGCATCCCAGAAAGATTGATGCTTGGGAGCAAATATGAAAGCCCCCTCCGGCAGGTTCTCAGCGCCCTCTATTTCAAATGTCGTGCCAACGATTTTTGCCATCAGCCAGTTGTTCGACCGGGCCCAGTTTTTTGGTACGATCCAGGCCTTCTTGCGCGGCGCGAGGAAATAGTAAGGACTCAAAAGGACCATCTGAAGGATGACGTTCAAATAGAATGTGAGGTTGAGAACTATGGAGCGTAGTAAAATCATGGTGCTGGCAAATCCCGGATTGATCCTGTCATGCATGAACACACGACATTGTCACAATGGCACATACAGCCAGCCAGTCAGTTCGGTCAATGAAACATAACGGCTGAGACCTTTGAACCGGCCTTTGGCATGTCAGCACGCAGACCTTTTGCAACCTCGGTTCCGGTCCAGCTTCGCAGCTTGGTCAAAGAATATTTGAGGTACTCGGTCATCAATGTGCGCACAGCGATCGGGTCTGCCATCCAACTCTCTGTTTTCAGATCAGTGCTGCTAACAGGATAGCCAATAAATTCGACATTCGGGCTGGCGGAGGTCAGCTCGATCAAACTGCGGGGAATGTGATAATTGTTGGTAACAACGAGGATGCTCTTGTAACCGTATTTGTGAATCCAGCCTGCGGTTTCGTGGGCGTTGCCTATGGTATCGATTGCCTGATAGCCCATATCCACACAGCAGGAAAACAAATCTTCGTTGGCCCCGGTTGCCCGTTTGATCGCGGAACCGGAAGTCGCAGGATTCACACCGGAAATCAGGAGACGTTTACCTATCCCGCGCTCGAGTAGCTCAACCGCTGCATCGATGCGTTGGTAACCACCGGTCAACACCACGATGGCTTCAACCTTCTCGAGCTCAACCGGAATGCTCAGGTTAGCGACCCTGTCTGTGTAACGAAAAAATCCGATTGCAGCCACGATTAGAAGGACCACTAATCCAAAGCTAGTAGAAGCCAGGACATAGTGGCCGATTTTCCGCAACTTGTTCCAATTGCCTGAACTTGGCTTGGAAACCTGCGCACTCTGAACGGTTTCTACGCTCATGTTACTAGAGTTAACCTGAGAATCAGGCGTGCACCAGCCGAAATCCGGGCGAAAATGAGGTATTTCACTCTAAATTATCGCTTATTGATCGCTAAAATTGAATACTCAATCAAGTTCCATCAATGACGGATCGGCACGCATGCGGTCAATCTCGCGAACTGCGCTCATGACAGTAAGGCGCGATGTCAATGTTGCCATGCCCGCGATGATCGCGATGATCACGAGAATGGAGACATATCCCCAGATTGGCAGTTCGAAACGGCCAAACAGTGCGGTTGCCTGATCATTGAGCGGTGTAGACCGCGTGGAAGACTGCCAAAGTGAAAGAACAACAAATACCAATGCAGCAGCAACGCCTCCGATCAGGGCGCCTTTCAGGCCGATCAGAAAAAAACGTGTCTGAAATTGGCCGGCAATGAAACTGGTTTTCGCGCCCACGAAGTGCAAAACCTCTATGATGTGGCGATTTCCGGCCATAGCACCGCGTGTGGCAAAAATGACGGTGAGAGCAGTGGCTGCCAACATCAGACCGAGAACGCCAAAACCGAGCAGGCTCATCATACGCGCCATCGCAACAAGACGGTCGGTCCAGGCACGGTGGTCATCCAGCACAGCCTGCGGGGTCACTTCCGAGAGCGCCTGGCGCAATGCCTGATAATCCGGTGGGTTTTCCTCGTCGACAGTTATGATCACAAGGCGCGGTACCGGCAAAGCATCGATATCAAAACCTTTGCCGAGCCACGGCTCCAGCAATCTTTCTGTAGCCGCCCGATCCACGATTGAGGCTGAAGTGACGCCTGGAATGGCCAGAACGCCCGTGCGGACCTGGTTGAGCACTGTGTCCATGTCGAAATTATCGTCGGGTTTTACCTGAATTGTGATTTCGCGGGAAATCTGGCTTTGCCAACTGTCCGCGGTGGAACGAACCATTGAAACCGCGCCGCCGGTCAGGCAGCTCAGGAAGGACATGATCGCGATCACGATGATCAATGCCTGACCCGATATGTTGCCCGGCGGTACGATGGCAGCGGTCTTGCGCAAAACAACCTGTCTGTCTGCTGAAGTTGTCGTCGATTTTTCCGATGTCTGTTTTCGGCGAGGATTGGCCCTTCCACGACTTCCGGATGTTTTTGGAGTGAGGTCAGTCATAAATTTCCAACCGCCCGTCTGACAAAATCATGCGTCGCGCCTCGAAGCGATCCATCAGGGAAAGATCATGAGTCGCGATCACAACGGCAGTTCCCAACCGGTTGAGGTGGACCAGCAGGCTGAGAATACGCTTGGCCATTGGCGGATCGACATTGCCGGTTGGCTCATCAGCCAGCAATAGTTCTGGACGATCAATCAATGCGCGGGCGATGGCGACGCGCTGTTTTTCGCCACCTGAGAGAACCGGTGGAAGTACGTTGATGCGCTCACCAAGTCCGACCCATTTCAAAAGTTCGATGACGTCAGAGCGATATCCATTTTCCTCCTTGCCGCGAACTCTCAGCGGAAGGGCGACGTTTTCATAGGTTGTCAGATGATCGAGCAGCCGGAAATCTTGAAACACAATGCCGATCCTGCGGCGCAAAAGTGGCAAATCTTCGTTGTTGATCGTGGATATGTCGCGCCCGAAGGTTTTGATCAGACCGCGTGTTGGCTGGAGTGACATGAACAACAGGCGCATCAGTGTGGTTTTACCTGCACCTGATGGCCCCGTCAGGAACTGAAACGATTTCTTCGGTATATCAAAGGTGAGGTCGCGAAGGACTTCCGGACCCATCCCGTATCGCAGACCGACATTCTCAAAATGGATCACGTGCGCACTTTTCCTTCGGACGATTCGGCAAACTCATAACTCATGGTGCGGTGCAGGTAAAACCCTCGAACCTGTTGTGGCATAGAAGGGCATATTTGCCTTGTGTTAACCATTTGCGTTTACGCCTTGGAAAGATTTGTCGCAAATTTCTGGATGGCGGAGACGAAAATGCAGACTTCAAGGGCCGGATATTCCAATCGCCATACACCGACAATTGAGCTTCTGCGTCCGAAAACGCAAAGGCCTACCAAAAAAGCACCGCGTCCACTGTCCGAGATTGAAGACGCAGTCTTTGAGACAGTGGTACCAAAAGTTGAATTGGCTGATTGCGCGTATGGCGCGCCGGAAGGCCTCTTTGTACCCCATGTCGACAGTGAAGGCCATGTTTCGCCTGGATACTGTGAAACATCACCAGGTCCAGCTGCCAACAGCGGTCGACTGGATCTGTTTTCCGGAAAAACCTTGCCGGACGGAGCGATGCGGGCAAGCCATTCACCGATAGCGGGTCCTGCATTTCTCACCGGGGTTGTGGCGGTTGCAGCGGCATTTTTCTGGATGGCAGGCGGCCACTCATTTGTCGCAGGTCCCGATGAAACATTGATGACCGCGACTGTACCTGCCACCGTGTTTGCGGGCAAAGCCATGTCGGTTGAATCGGTTTCTCCGTTCAAGGACGCCGCTGTGGTGCCAGCAGAAATGGCGCGCCCGGTTGGCAATCATAAAACTCCCGACCCACAGCTAAGCGGTGCAGTCGATAAAAGACCAACCGTGCTCCCGGCACGGATTGAAAGGGCGGGCTCAATCTTGATGATCCGCTCAGGCAATTAGCTGTCAACTTCAGTCCTTTGCAGCAAATGATGGGCCATTCGGCGCGCTTGGGTGCTTTCAATCCCACCCATCAAAGGCTAGGTTTCCCGCGGTCGGTTAATTGGTTCCGGCATATTTGGCCAGTGAAGGGGACCGGGCATGCATATCGTCCGCGGTAAGAAAATCGAAACTTTGTTTTCGCCTGCGCAAATTGCCGAGCGAAACAGCGCATTGGCGAAAGAAATAGCTGCCCAGCCAAAACAGGATCTGCTGGTTATCTCTATCCTGAAAGGATCTTTCATTTTCGCCGCCGATCTCATCCGCGCGCTGCATGATGCCGGTCTGGCTCCGGAAGTGGAATTCATAACCCTGTCGAGCTACGGCAAAGGGACAACGAGCCAAGGTGTGAAAATCATCAAGGATATCGACAGCAATGTTGTCGGTCGCGATGTCTTGTTGATTGACGATATTTTGGAGTCAGGCCGCACACTGCGTTTTGCACGCGATCTCATGTATGAACGCGGAGCCAAGAGCGTCGATATTGCGGTGCTTCTGGATAAGCACTCGAAACGTGAAGGTGAACTCGAGGCCGAGCATGTTGGCTTCAAATGCCCTGATTATTTTGTCGTCGGGTACGGCATGGATGTGGCTTATGCGTTTCGCGAATTGCCTTTTGTCGGAATTGTTCAGGGTGATGCCGACTAGGCAGGTTTACTTCAGATCAAGCAACCGCTCGAGATATTGCTTTTCCACTTCCGGGCTCAACCGATCGCCCAATCTCTTACGAATTGCGTCGAGGATTTCACGCGCACGTTGAATATCAATCTCGTCGGGAACTTTGACGCTGTTGCCAAAATCCGGGCCATTGGTGGACCGCGGCCGGCCCAGCGGATCTCGGTCATCAGGTCTTGGATTGCCGCGCCCATCCATGCCCTGTTGCCCACCGGACCCCGGCTGATTGCCCATGGCTTGCATCATTTGGTTCATCATCTGCTGGGCACCTTGGCGCAGAGCCTGCAAGGCGCGACCCTGGTCAGACAGAGCCGAGCCTGTTTCTCCACCCTCAAGATTGCCTGTTGCATCCCCCATCGCTTCTCCGGCATCGCCGAACCCTTCGGAGGGCTGCATGCCCATGCCTTCGAGTTCTTTCTGCAATTGCTCAAGCTGTTCGCGCAACGCCTGTTGTTGTTCGCCGAGGGCATCAAGCATTTCCTGAAGCGATTGGCCCTGGTTGTTCTCGCCTTGTTGCTGCTCACCTTGCTCGCCTTCGGGTTGTTGTCCCTGTTGGCGTTGGGAATTCTGTTGCTGTTGAAGCTTGAATGTCTCGTTCATAAGCTCTTGCTGGCGTTGCATGAGTTCGCCCAGCTTGTCCATTTGCTCGCGCATTGGGCTGGATTGTTGCTGTTGTTGTTGCTGACGACCGGCCTGGAGATTGTTCATCATGCGTTGAAGTTCGGAAAGCATTTGTCGGGCCTGGTCACGGGCCCCCGAGCGGGATAGATTTTCGATTTGATCGAGCATGTTCTCGAGATCGCGCTGGCGCAGCACATTCTCGGCCATCTGATTTTGCTGGGCGTTGGGTTGATTTTGAGGCGCCTGGCGAGCAAGTTCGCTCAGATATTCCTTCATGGCTTCGCGCAGCTCATCCATGAGTTTCGCAATTTCCTCGTCGGTGGCGCCGTTTTCAAGTGCTTCTGACAGCGCATTCTGGGCGTCGCGCAAGCGCTGTGCAGCCAGTGACAGATTGCCATCTTCAATCTGCAATGCAACAGACCACATGTAATCGATGGCAGCGCGAAGACCTTCCTCTCCGACGGCATATCGAATTCGCCCTTTGACCGACTGCAGCAGCAAATAATTGGTCAGGTTGGGGATCGTTTCCTCAGGTGCGATCGTCAGGGCATCATGAAGTTCGAAGACGCGCGGCAAATTATGGGCATCCAACGCGAGAACGCTCCGAAGTTCGACTACTGCTGCGGCCAGCGGTTCTGAGAAGAAGCGGGCTGGCATGGTGGTGACAACGGCTTCGCTACGCCCTTCCTGTCCAGCGCCGTCAACGCCAACCAGCGTGATGCGCACTTGCTGTCCGGCAAGCGGATGTTCGGTCAGATCCTGACTTGAAGTGACTGAGCCATCCTTGGAGCCGCGACGCGGGAGTGGAAGTCTGTATTCTGGCTGATCATACAAAGGAACTGCATTGGGGCCGGGTTCGTCAACAGGTTCAATCTCCGCGCGGGCGCTAACCACTCCATAGTCGTCGGTAACCGAATAGGCCAGTTCCAATGCCCCGTTGGCGGCCCGGCCAGGTTTGTCGGTAAAGGCAAGGACCGGCGGCAGATCAGGAATGATTGTAATTGGCCACTGGTGACTGCCGCTCGCTGTTTTCACACTGACAACACCATCGGTTGTTGGTTTGAATGCGTAGACCGTTGCGGACGAATTGCTTGCCTGGGCGGTTTGTCCTGATCGAGTGGTAGGGTTTTCGGTGGTCTGCGGTTCAATCATGACCGTTTCACCATCAGGATTGGCAAAGCTTAAAATCGCATCCTGGGCACCTGCACCCACCCTCACAGTAATTTCACTGCCAGCGACCGCATTTGCAGGCTGGTCCGGTTTGTGGGCCAGGCCTGTGAGAAATACCGGTGCTGCGTTGATATAGGGCGGCGGACTGATCCAGGCATCGACCCTGATATCTGCGATATCGATCAAGGAGTGGCTCTTGAAGGCATCATCCAGTCGACCGGAGCCGCCAGAGAAGGAATAGCCAAAGGCGGTAACAAGCAGCAAGGTCATGGCGACCCGCAAGCCATAGGGATCGCGGCTTGGCAAATCGGTATGCGGCGCGCCAGCGGAAAGCTGTTCAATCTGGCCTGCCAGCCGACGTTTGTGCTCAGACCAAAGGGCATTGGCGAATGGACTGTCATTTCCCAAAACATCATCTCGAGCACTGATTGCCTGATGGGTAATGAGATTTTGGCGCTCCAAACGACTGTCGATTGTCTGTTTGGCTGGTGTCTTGATGCGGGAAAGCGGCCAAAGGGAGGCGATAGCGCCCGCGATCAGCAGGGCCAACGTAGCCCATCGCGCCCAGTCGGCAACCGCACGGAAATAACCGAACCAGGATAGTATCACAAACAGCGCGATTAGCCCCAGAAGGGGTGCTGCGCGGACCAGTAGGCCCTCAGTGCGAATGACAGCCAGCATGCGCCAACGCGCACGGTTGATCGCCCGCGAGAGCCTCTTTTCATCGCGTATATCAGTGCGCAGTTCGCTTTCGGCCATCCGGCTCTCCCGTGGTCGCATCATGGGAAAGGATAGCATTGTTTGTGGCTTTGGCGAGACTGGTCGCGAAAAAGTGAGGGGGTAACCGGTTAGCGTCGATCAAAGCCAGTCGGGCAGCGAATCCAGAGCGATCATGTCTTCAATCGAAGGACGCGGACGAACGACATGATATCGGTCACCGTCAACCAGAACTTCAGGCACAAGTGCTCGTGAATTATAGGTGCTTGCCTGGACAGCTCCGTAAGCACCGGCTGAACCGATGGAAACCAGATCACCTGCCTTGAGTTTCGGCACTTCTCGGTCGCGTGCAATATAATCGCCACTTTCGCAGACCGGACCGACGATATCGGCACGCATCCATGGCTGGCGGGCAGCTTCAAGGCGAACCGGACGGATTTCGTGCCAAGCCTCGTAAAGCGTCGGGCGGATTATGTCATTCATCGCAGCATCAATGATGACGAAAGTTTTTTCTCCACCATCCTTGATGTAGATGACCTCGGAAATCAGGACCCCGGCATTGGCAACGATCAGTCGACCTGGCTCGAATATAACCTTGCATCCGAGATTTCCCAGATGCTGCCTGATGACATGGGCGTATGCTGCCGGCTCTGGTGGGGTAGCGTCATCATCGCGATAAGGCACGCCAAGTCCGCCACCAACGTCGATGTGGCTTATCTCGTGTCCTTCGGCTCTCAGGGTGCCGACAAGTTCAACCATCAGTTTGAGCGCGTCATCAAAAGGTGTCAGCTCGACGATCTGGCTACCAATATGCATATCAATGCCGGTGACCCGTATACCATCGAGTTCAGCAGCACGACGATACACCGCTACCGCACGATCCCAGGATATTCCGAACTTGTCTTCCTTTTTGCCGGTCGAGATTTTGGCGTGGGTTTTGGCGTCAACATCCGGGTTGATGCGGATTGAGATAGGCGCGACCGTGCCCATTGCTACAGCCCGTTGGCTGAGCATTTCAAGCTCGGGTTCCGATTCGACATTGAAACAGAAAATACCGGCATGGAGTGCTGCATCCATTTCCCGGGGCTTTTTGCCCACGCCGGAAAACATGATTTTCTCAGCAGGAATGCCTGCTGCCAACGCCCGGCGCAATTCGCCTTCGGACACCACATCCGCACCGGAGCCAAGATTAGCCAGTGTTTTCATTACTGCCTGATTGGAATTTGCCTTCATGGCATAACACACAAGCGAATCGAGACTGTGAAAGGCTTCTGAAAAAACCTTGTAGTGGCGGCTCAGGGTTGCGGTTGAATAGCAATAAAATGGTGTCCCGACCTGCTCGGCGATCAGCGGCAGGCTGACATCTTCGGCATGCAGGATGCCGTCAACATATTGAAAATGATTCACTGTCTATAGACCTTGAGGATACAGCGTCAGTCGAGCAGTCCGTCGAGAAAAAAGCGACGATCCTCGGTTGGCGGGGTTTCAGGAGCTTTTTCACCGGCTTCTTGGGCTGCCTGAACCCGGGCTACGCTTGGACGAACGGGGTCGCCACGACGCCCACAGGCACTCAGCACCAAGGCTGTCAAAAGAAGAAGCGAAATAGTGGCCGTTGTCTTGCGATACGTCATTGGTCTCGTCTCGAAGCTCCAAACTGGTTTTCTCATAACCGGTTTTGCAGCCAAGTGCACCCCCGGTTTGAAACTAAGGGCATTCAAAGCATCTTGCGCCATGCGGCTATCTGCTCGCGAACCCGGGTTGGCGAAGTACCACCATAACTGATCCGACTGGCAACTGATGCGTCAACGGTCAGAACATCAAAGATGTTTTCTGTGATAGCTGGATTGATCGATTGCAAGTCGGCAAGGGAAAGACCTGGAAGGTCAACGCCTTTTTTTTCTGCCATGGCAACGGCGTGACCGGTTGCGTGGTGGGCATCGCGGAAGGGGAGACCTGCCTCACGCACCAGCCAATCGGCGAGGTCAGTCGCTGTGGAATAGCCAGAACCTGCAGCCGCCTTCATTGAGGTGGTGTTGATGGTCATGTCGCGCACCATGCCGGTCATGGCCGCAATCGCCAGTTCGAGACTGGCTGCAGCATCAAAAACCTGTTCCTTGTCTTCCTGCATATCTTTGGAATAGGCCAGCGGCAGACCCTTCATCACAGTCAGAAGTCCGATCAGCGAACCGTTGATACGCCCGGTTTTGGCGCGCACCAGTTCGGCAGCGTCCGGGTTTTTCTTCTGCGGCATGATTGACGAGCCGGTGGAAAATGCATCCGAGAGCCGGACAAAATTAAACTGCGGCGTCGACCAGATGACAATCTCTTCCGCTAATCGCGACATGTGGGTGGCGCAGATTGAGGCCAGCGAGAGAAACTCCAGCGCGTAATCCCGATCAGAGACGGAATCGATGGAGTTACGGGTAGGTTCACGAAAGCCAAGGGCCGCCGCTGTCTCGTGGCGATCAATGGCAAAGCCGGTCCCGGCCAATGCAGCTGCGCCGAGCGGGGACTCATCCATACGGGCAATGCAATCGCGAACGCGGGACCGGTCACGGCCGAACATTTCCACATAGGCCATGCAATGGTGCCCGAAAGTCACTGGCTGCGCTGTCTGCAAATGGGTAAAGCCCGGCATCACATCACCGGCGTGGGCTTCTGCCTTGTTGAGAAACGCCGTGATCAACGCAGTGAGCGATTTCTCGGTTTTGGTCAGTTCCGCCTTGGTCCAAAGGCGGAAATCAAGCGCTACCTGATCGTTCCGCGAACGGGCCGTGTGCAAGCGCCCGGCAGCAGGACCAACGAGTTGTGCGAGCCGCGCCTCGATGTTCATGTGAATGTCTTCAAGCTGACGGGAGAAGACAAATTCACCAGATTCGATTTCAGCCAGGATAGTTTCCAAGCCACGCGAAATCATGTCGCAGTCCGTTGCCGAAATTATGCCTGTATGCTCAAGCATAGATGCATGGGCAAGCGAGCCTTGGATGTCCTGGCGGTAAAGTTTTCGATCGTAGTCGATGGAAGCATTGATCTCCTCCATGATAGCATCCGGTCCCGATGCAAACCTGCCACCCCACATCTGGTTGGAGGTGTCTGTTGTTTTTTTGTCAGCCATGGAATTATCCCGGAGTCGCACATGAGTTCACCAAAACCCCGCCAGCTTTCCACACCGGTCATCACCGCGATTGCGGTTCTGCTTGGCGCAGTTGTCGGAGCGTGGTGGGTATACGGGACCAATAGCGGCTCTGGCAATGGATATCCCGCCGATTCGAAGACTGTGGCCTTGAGTACCAATGACAAGGAATGTGCTGCGCAAAGTGAACTGGCCGCGGAACTGGAGCCACTGGTCCGTGGTGACGTTGCAGCTATGTCGATCCGCCAGCCGGTTGAAAACACTCCGGCGCTCAGCTTCCTCGATGAAAAAGGCACATCCACAAGCCTCGATGATTTCAAGGGTCAGGTGCTTTTGATCAATTTGTGGGCCACCTGGTGCGCCCCTTGCCGGGCTGAGATGCCAAGTCTGGCCAAACTGCAATCTGAGTTGGGCGGAAGTGATTTCAAGGTTTTGGCAATCAATATCGACACCGGGGACCAGGCCAAGCCACGCGCTTTCCTGAATGAAATCGGGGTGAGCAATCTTGGTCTCTATCAGGATAATACAATGGAAGTTTTCAATACGTTCAAGCGCAAGGGGCTTGTGCTGGGACTGCCAGCGACGATGCTGGTGGATAGACAGGGATGTCTTTTCGGGGTGATGAACGGTCCAGCGGAATGGGCCAGCGAAGACAGTTTTGCGCTGGTTGAAAAAATGATAGACATCTCTGGCAAGTCGCCGGGTGTCCCGGCGAGTTAATAGTGATTATCTTGTAGGAATTGGGTTTTCGCCGCGATAATCATAAAAGCCGCGTCCGGATTTTCTGCCAAGCCAACCTGCCTCAACATATTTTACCAGCAGCGGGCAGGGCCGGTACTTTGAATCCGCCAAGCCATCGTAAAGCACCTGCATGATAGAAAGGCAGGTGTCGAGCCCGATGAAATCAGCCAGTTGCAGCGGCCCCATGGGATGGTTGGCACCCAGCTTCATGGCCGTATCGATGGCTTCTACCGAGCCCACACCCTCATAGAGCGTGTAAATGGCTTCATTGATCATCGGCAGCAATATGCGGTTGACGATAAATGCCGGATAATCTTCGGCAACCGTGATTGTTTTGTCGAGTGTCTCGATAAAAGCAGTCGCAGTCTTGAAGGTTTCATCTTCAGTGGCAATGCCGCGCACGAGTTCAACCAGTTTCATTACCGGCACCGGATTCATGAAGTGAATCCCGATAAAACGTTCTGCGCGGTCCGTGGCCGAGGCAAGTCGGGTAATGGACAGCGAAGAAGTGTTGGTAGCCAGAATGGCTTCTGGATTGAGAACAGGGCAAAGCTGTTGGAAAATCTTGCGCTTGACTGTTTCGTCCTCGGTAGCGGCTTCAATGACGAGATCCATCCCGGCAAGGTCAACCATGTTCGGTGCGAGCTTGATCCCCGAAAGAGTTGATTCGCGCTCAGCTTCGGTCATTTTGCCGGAAGCGACTTGCCGGGCGAGATTGCCGGAAATTGTTGCATGCATTTCCTGCAGCCGGTCAGTGGAGACATCATGAACGGTTACGTCATATCCCGCCACTGCACAGACATGGGCAATACCGCCGCCCATCTGGCCCGCACCCACCACGCCAACACTTTTAATCTGGTTTGCCATCGCCACGTCCGATTGTCACTATTGCCTGATTGCCCAAAAATGGACCTTGCTGAAACTAGATGGCCGGACTGGATTGGTCCAGCCCGGTCATGCGAACTTTGATCTGACGATCAATTGATCAGAGTGCTTTTTCCAGTTCGGGCAGAACTTCGAAGAGATCGGCTACCAAACCGTAATCGGCAACCTGGAAGATAGGCGCATCCTCGTCCTTGTTGATGGCAACGATCACCTTGGAATCCTTCATGCCAGCCAGATGCTGGATGGCACCAGAGATTCCGCAGGCAATGTAGAGTTCAGGAGCTACAACCTTGCCTGTCTGGCCTACCTGCCAGTCATTGGGAGCGTAACCGGCATCAACTGCGGCGCGCGATGCACCAACTGCCGCACCTAGCTTATCAGCGACCGGCAGGATCACACTCTGGAACTTTTCCTCGGAACCGAGTGCACGACCACCAGAAATGATGATTTTCGCCGATGTCAGTTCCGGGCGATCACTCACCGACAGCTCATCCTTGACGAACTCGGACAGGCCAGAGTTGCCGGCAGCATCGATTTTTTCAACCGCGGCTGATCCACCATCACTAACTGCCTGGAAGGTTGCGGTGCGAACAGTCATGATTTTCTTGGCCTCGCCAGATTTGACAGTCTGGATGGCGTTGCCAGCATAGATCGGCCGTTTGAAAGTATCTGCGGACACAACTTCGATAACATCAGAGATCTGCATCACGTCCAAAAGCGCTGCAACGCGTGGCATGATGTTCTTTCCGGCACTGGTGGCCGGAGCCATGATGACATCATAGGAACCGGCGAGCTTGACGATCAGGTCTGCGGCCGGCTCGGCCAATGTGTGGGCATATTCGGGGGCATCGGCGAGCAGCACTTTATCGACGCCCGCGAGCTTTGCTGCAGCGTCGGCCGCTCCACTGGCATCCTTGCCAGCGATCAGTACATGGATATCGCCACCGATTTGCTTTGCCGCACTGACCGCTTTTGCGGTCTGGTCGGAAAGTGTTGCATTGTCGTGGTCTGCAAAAACCAGAATGGTCATTTCATTTTACTCCCAAGAATGTCCGGAGAGCATGGCTCCACCCGGACGCGCATTCGATGATTAGAGGACGCCAGCTTCGTTTTTCAGCTTGTCGACCAGTTCGGTAACGGACTCGACCTTTACGCCGGCCTTGCGGCCTGCCGGTTCTTCAGTCTTGAGCACTTCAATCCGTGGCGTGATATCGACACCGAAATCAGTCACGGCCTTTTTATCGAGTGGCTTCTTCTTGGCCTTCATGATGTTGGGCAAAGATGCATAACGCGGTTCATTGAGACGAAGATCGGTCGACACGATTGCAGGCAGCTTGATCGAAATGGTTTGCAAACCACCATCAATCTCGCGCGTCACATCGGCTTTGCCATCACCCAGCTCAAGCTTGGATGCAAAAGTAGCCTGTGCCCAACCGAGCAAGGCTGCCAACATCTGGCCAGTCTGGTTGGAATCGTCATCGATGGCCTGTTTTCCGAGAATGACAAGATCAGGCTTTTCTTCCTCGGTAACGGCCTTGAGGATCTTCGCCACGGCCAGTGGTTCAACCGGCTGGTCGGTTTCCACCAGGATTGCCCGGTCCGCACCCATGGCAAGGGCTGTGCGAAGGGTTTCTTCAGATTTGGCAGGTCCGATCGAAACAGCAATGACTTCCTCTGCCTTGCCAGATTCCTTCAGTCGCAAGGCTTCTTCGACAGCAATCTCGTCAAAGGGATTCATTGACATCTTGACGTTGGCCAGCTCGACGCCGCTGCCGTCGGGTTTGACGCGGATCTTGACGTTGTAATCAACAACCCGCTTAACAGGGACCAGAATTTTCATCCGCTTGCCTTCCTTGCTTTTTGCTTCCGGACTTTTGGCCGGAAATGCCAAGTCCATTTTCTTGTGTTATAAAAATCCGGTGACAGGGATAGACGAATTCACCACGAATTCAACCGCACCGTTCACGAGGTTTGTTGGCGATGGTCTAAAAGACGTTGACGTGTAGGTCAATGCTTCTGCTGCGCTGCGTCATTCTTCAATCGATTCAATTTATCGACCCCAATGAGGCACCTTGGTTTGCGAAGTCTTTTCCGTCGGAGTGGCGTCAGGTAGAGGCGGTGGGCCTTGGGTATGAACAACTGCCTTTGGACTTTCAATCGATCGATCAAATAGCGGAACGCCTCGACGTTTCAAGATCACGATCAATAGTGCGCCAGCAAGAATGCCGCCAACATGGGTGGCCCAGGACACCTGGCCATCGGGATCAACAAAGACCATGTAAAACTGCATTCCCACCCAGAACAGCAACGGAATGAATGCTGGTAATGGCAGTGGAATGCGGCCAAGCACGAGAATCCAAACCCTGACCCTTGGGTGGAGCATCAAATAGGCGGCAACAACGCCAGCGACCGCGCCTGAAGCCCCAATGAGGGGTGAGACGGAATCAACAAGCAGCAGCCCATGCATGAATGCGCCAGCTGCCGCACACGCAAAATAGAAAATCAAATACTTGAAATGGCCCAATGCGTCCTCGACATTGTCGCCAAACACCCAGAGGAAAAGCATGTTTGAGCCCAAATGCAACCAGTCTGCATGCAGAAATGAATAGGTCACATAGGTGAAATTTTCCGGGACAAGTACAAGGCCGTGCGGCAACTCCTGAAAATCATTGACAACTGCCGGAATGAACCCAAGGCCGAGCACAGCGCCCTTGGAGAACTCGCTCTCACCGCCTGAAAGCGCTGTCAGCAAAAAGACCAAAACGTTGATCGCGATCAAGGTCCAGGTGACATATTGGACACGAATGTATTTCAGGCTCTTGCCATCATGCAGCGGCACAAACATGTCTGATCCCCCAAAGCGCTTTTGCTTGCGGGGTGACCCTAGTGGGTTTGTTGCGGCTTGAAAACAGGGTCTAGCGATTCTCGCCAGGTACCCACAACACGTCGGCTTTTCCCTTTTCATTAGCCCAACGGGCAGCGACAAAGAGAAAATCTGACAGCCGATTGATATATCGGATTGCCGCCGGATTGACTGTTTCGGTCTGGCTGAGTGCCACAACATCGCGCTCGGCACGACGGGCGATCGTGCGAGCAAGATGCAGATGCGCAGCAATCGGTGATCCGCCAGGCAAGATGAATGACTTTAACGGCGAAAGATCAGCGTTCAACTGGTCAATTTCGGCTTCCAGCCGGTCCACTTGGTGGCTGACAATCCGTAAAGGCTCCCACTCAAGTTTCTGATCGCTTTCCGGCGTCGCAAGATCAGCGCCCAGATCAAAGCAGTCGTTCTGTATGCGCGAAAGCATCGTGTCGAGATCGGGTAAACTGCCAGAATGGAGCCGTGCCAAACCGATAACCGAGTTTGTTTCATCCACCGTACCGTAGGCTTCGACCCGCAGGTCATGCTTGAGCCGTCGCTCACCGCTGACCAGTCCAGTGGTGCCGTCGTCGCCGGTGCGGGTGTAAATCTTGTTTAGTTTGACCATTGGTGCCTCAGCGATTTCAGAGTTGCCGCAATCAGCGGCCCCCGCCAGAAAGCAGGAGTGTTGCAACAATCAGGATAACCGCGAGGAGTTGCAGCGCCACACGCGCCTGCATCAATTTATTGGAGGTATTTCCACTGCCGCCCCGGGCCATGTTAAACAGACCACGCACCAGAACGAGTGCCACCATTGCCATGACCGCTACGGCAAGTATGGAATTGATGCTTGTCATTGAAATGGTCCTTTCACTGTCTGTGTGATGACATAGGATGAACCAAACAGCAATAAAGGGCTAAATGGCGGCATGGGCCAAATGACATGAATGCATTTGTTGGTTCACTGTACCTTGCCAAGTCCCCAGTAGAGCAGTCTGGCTGGCAAAAGCCGCTGGGCAATCAAGCCACCGCGCGCTTCCAGTGTTACCGGATAATGGGGCCGCGGGTTTGGTGCATTGAGCGCGTGATGGAGTGCCTTGTAGACTGTTTCCGGCCCGGTTTTTGGCCGTGGAGGTTTTATCTCGCCGCGTAGAATGCCGATTCGTTTCGCATAAGCGGAACGGTGGGCTGAAGATTCTGCATCCACATTCTGCTCGAAACGGGCAAGTGCATTGCGGGCGATTTTGGTATCGATCGGGCCGGGCTCGATCAAGCTGACATGAATGCCTGAACCGGCGAGTTCCATTCGCAGGGTCAATGCCAGCCCTTCCAGCGCGTATTTCGATGCGTTATAGGCACCAGTCCAGCGGGCAGGGATGCGCCCGAGGATGGACGCACAATGAACAATGCGACCTCTTCCCTGTGCGCGCATCAGCGGGATTACACGGCAGGTCAAGTCATGATAGCCGAAGAAATTGCTTTCGAATTGCTGACGCAAAGCCTCGACAGGCAAGTCCTCGACCGCGCCGACCTGACTATTGGCACCGTTGTTGTAAAGGCCATCGCAACGACCGCCGGTGGATTTCATGGCTGCGTCAAAAAAGTCGGCAATGCTTTCGGGCTCCGCATAGTCAAGCCGAAAGGCTTCAATGCCGTCGTCTTTCAGGGCGTCAATATCAGCTTGCTTTCGGGCTGAAGCAATCACTCGCCAGCCATCCTCATTGAGGCGTCGGGCACAGTGCGCTCCAATTCCACTTGAGCAACCGGTAATCAGGATCACACGTTCTTTGGGATCATGGTTCATTATTGGGGTGCCTGTCCTATCTCATTTCAAGTCGATGTGTATTGTCATACGCGAAGTTGCGGGGGAATTACCGGTCAGATGAAAAATAGCTATTCCGTTCTCAAAGATACGTTGCTTCATTTCAATAATGATGACGGTTGGGCAATTGCCAGTCATGTGGCGATGTCTGTGCTGATGGCCCTGTTTCCGTTCGTGATATTTGGTGCGGCGCTCGCCAGTTTTCTGGGTGCGAAAGAATATGCTGAAACGGTGTCGCATTTGATTTTCGATGCATGGCCAGAAGTCATTGCTGATCCGATTTCACGCGAGGTTATACAGGTTCTCACCGTTGATCGTGGCGGTTTGCTGACGTTAAGTGCGTTGGCGGCTGCATTTTTCTCCACCAATGGTGTTGAGGCTTTGCGTCTGTCGCTGAACAGAGCGTACCGGGTTTCTGACGGTAGAAGTTGGTTTGTGACGCGTTTGCAAAGCCTTGGCTTTGTCGTCATGGCAGTGCTAGCCAGCGTTGCAGTCAGTTTTCTGGTGCTCTTGGGTCCAATTGTGGTGCGGTTGGCGCGGCAGTATTTTCCATTGCTTGAGGAAGTGATTTCAGCTTTCGACAACTGGCGTATCTTGGTCGCCATTGTGGTGCTGGTGGCAGGACTGGTGATTTCGCACAAATGGCTACCGGCTGGGCGTCGCCGGGTTATTGATGTCCTTCCCGGCATATTGGTCACGCTGATTGCATGGACCGTCAGTGCATATGGCTTCGGTTGGTATTTAAGCGCAATGGGCAATTACGTAGCCACTTATGCAGGACTTGCATCCATCGTCGTGGCCTTGTTCTTTCTCTATATAGTCGCAGCAATCTTCATAGTCGGGGCTGAAATCAACGCGGCAATCATGGTGGTCAAAGCGCGAAAATACGCCAGAAGCGGATAAAGACGTTTCATTATGGTGCTAATTCCGGACGAATTTCAGTTTTGTTAAGTGTCATTTCTGAAATCCCGCGAGAAAGTACCGGTAAAATGTTATGAATGGGCAGTTCAAATAAAAGGGAGAACATGAATGTTTTCCGGAATGAGCCTTGAAATATCACTTTTGGTTTTGGGATTTGCCTGTGCGGCATCCTTCTTCATTGGCAATGCAATGAATTCATTGCTGGGTGCCAGTGGCTTTGGTGTTATTGGGAACATGATGATCCTGTTCTTTGGTTTCCTGCTTGGCCGAAATCTTGTTCAAACCTTGCCTTATAGAACGATGGATGCCGATTTTCATCTTCCCACTGCCATTGGATTTGCTTTTGCTGCTCTGCTGTTGCTGGCGGTAGTGAAAAGACTGGCACAGAACAGCTAAACTTGATTTATCCGGCGACGAAGGCCTGAAGCGGTGCGCTGATTCCAGCCATTGTTCGGATGTCATTTGTCGTATGACCCGCTTCGCGCAGCGCGGACAGGGTAATGTCCTGATCGCTTTTGGCCAGTTTGCGGCCGTGTTGGTCAGTCACCAGACAATGGTGGCGATAGGTTGGTGCCGGCAGCCCGAGCAGTGTCTGCAACAAACGGTGGACTGCCGTGGCCTCATAGAGATCCTGACCGCGGATCACGTCGGTTATACCCTGATCGCAGTCGTCCAGTACAACGGCCAGATGATAGCTGACAGGTGTGTCGCGCCGGGCGAGGATGACATCACCCCATTTGAGAGGATTTGCGATGACCCTTTTGCCGGGCCCGTCACTCTCGCCGGCTTCCAGCCAGGTCAGCGGGTGGTCTGCGTCCAGTCCGACAACCTCCAGTGCGCTTGCCATATCCAACCGCCAGGCAAATGATTTTCCGGTGCCAATGAGTGCTGCCCGCTCGTTCTCATCCAGATGGCGTTCGTTGCCCGGATAGTGCGGCGCGCCGTCGGGATCGCGTGGCCATGCGGCTCCATCGGCTTCTTTCCGTTCAACAGCCCTCCGGATCTCACCGCGGCTCATGAATGCAGGATAGACCAGTCCGCGTTCCTGCAATGTGGCCAATGCCTCGCGATAGGCTGGAAAACGATCCGATTGCCGACGAACCGGTTCTGGCCATTTAAGCCCGAGCCAGGCGAGATCCGAAAGGATTTCTGCCTCAAATTCGGGACGACTACGCTCGCGGTCAATGTCCTCTATTCGCAGAAGCATGGTTCCCCCCGTCCGATTGGCAAATCCCTGGTTCAGGAGAGCAGAACGGGCATGGCCCAAATGCAGCCGGCCATTTGGGCTCGGCGCAAAGCGGACGACAGGAGTTGACGTTATTCCGTTGGACATGAAGTGGTTTTTGGCATGTTTTCGTGTTGACGTCATCGGGTGTAGCGTCCGAGATCAGCTTTTTCGAAATTCGAGGAGGACGGAATTTGCGCCTGATAGAAAGCGATAGTGATGTTCGGGAGGGACTTGCTGCACTTGCAAGTGCCGATGCCCGACTTGCATCGATGATTGAACTATCAGGACCGGTTCCTCTGCGGCGTAGACCGCCGGGTTTCGGCGCTTTGGCAGAGATCATCATTTCGCAAATGGTATCCAAGGCTAGTGCCGCAGCACTCTGGCGCAAACTGGAAGACCGGATCGGACCCATCGAACCCGAAGCCGTATTGGCGATGGATGATAAAACCCGCAAGGACGCCGGGTTGTCGCGAGCAAAAGCCGCGACACTCAAACGGATAGCCGAATCAGTGGCCGTACGCACACTGGATCTCGATCGTATTTGTGGGCTGTCGGCCGAGACAGCAATCGGACAGCTGACCGAGATTAAGGGAGTGGGTCCATGGTCGGCTGAGGTCTATTTGTTGTTTTGCGCTGGGCACCCGGATATTTTTCCTGCTGGAGATGTCGCATTGCAGAATGCAGCAGCACATGCGCTTCAACTCGAAAAGCGACCGGATATCAAAAGCCTAAGAAAGATCGTCGCGCCTTGGAGCCCATGGCGCGGAATAGCTGCGCGTCTTTTTTGGGCCTATTACGCCACTCATATGAATAAAGATGCGACGCCGATGGGCGATTGATTTGCAGGAGTCAAAACAAGTGTGAAGTCAAAAAATGATTAGCTTCACAACCTTGTCATAGTGCGCTTAATATAACGGTTCTGGTTAAGTTTTGATCGGGAGTGATACTTGTCAATTCATGTGTCCCCGCAGTCGATGCCGTCCCTGGTTTTGAATGCGGACTATAGACCTTTGAGCTATTACCCCTTGTCACTCTGGTCGTGGCAGGATGCGGTAAAAGCGGTCTTTCTGGACCGGGTAAATATCGTGGCCGAATACGACCACGAAGTTTCCTCGCCCAGTTTTTCGATGCGGATACCAAGTGTAGTTTGTCTGAAAAGCTATGTCAGACCTTCTCGCCATCCGGCATTCACCCGCTTCAATGTTTTTTTGCGAGACCGGTTTCAATGCCAGTATTGCGGTTCTCCAGAAGAATTGACCTTTGATCACGTGATTCCGCGCCGGTGCGGCGGGCAGACCAGCTGGGAAAATGTCGTGGCGGCATGTTCGCCGTGCAATCTGAGGAAAGGCGGATTGATGCCTGTTCATGCGGGTATGATACCACGCCAGAAACCATATCGGCCGACTGTGCATGACCTGCACAACAATGGCCGGATGTTTCCACCCAACTTCCTGCATGAAAGTTGGATGGACTATCTTTATTGGGATGTTGAACTCCAGCCATGAGGCTCAAGCGTGTCTTCCAAAAATTTGGGCACCGGTTTGGGGAAAAGACATGTGGGAGGCCGCGAGCTAAATCCCCGCGTATAAAGCAGGTTCAACGCGGCGTGCTTACGGTGCTTTGGGCGGATTAACCGCGGCGGAAAGCGGCTCGATAGGCGTAGTAGGCCAATGCGGCACTCACCAGCACATTCCAGCCTGCAAAGGACAGTCCCAGAACGCGCAGTGCGGCTGCGTCGCAGGAAGGCGGCTTCTTCGAATTGAGTTCGCCCAGCAAGCTGCCTGCGTCTGTGGTCACGCCACCTGCGCCGCCACCGCAAGCCGCCGGACCATCCCAAAAATGCCACTCGACGCCGGAATGGAATATGCCGAGCACAAATCCCCAGGTCATCAACAAACCACCAACCAACAACAATCCACGTGTGATGAATGCCGGCCCGCTCATCAGGGCGTTTATTCCAGCCAACAGCATCAAAGGAATCCCAAGATAATAAGGTGTTCGTTGTTCGAGGCACAAAGCGCAGGGAATGTAGCCACCGATATGCTCGAAAGCCAATGCCGAGCCGACGACGATTGCCATGCCCAAAGCCAAAAGAAACGCGTAGCGGGGATGATCACGCTGAATGGGCAAAGAAAGCTTGGCTACATGAGACATCGTTTAAAGCACATATTTGACGGCGTAAAATCCACCGAACAGCAATATTACAAATAGGGTGGAAAGAAGGCCAAGATACTTTTCTATGAAGAGGCGGATCGGCTCGCCGTACCAGTGCAACAGACCGCAAACCAGAAAGAAGCGTAAACCGCGTCCGATAACGCTGATGATGGCGAAGAGCGCGATGTTGAAGCCGGCGGTTCCAGAAAAAATGGTCAGTACCTTGTAGGGGAATGGTGTAATGGCGGCAAAGAAAATGGCCCAACTGCCCCATGCTGAATTATTGTACCAATCGGTGATGGTGGCGAAGGAATCCTCCTTGCCATAGAATGCGAGGATCGGCGCGCCGATGGTTTCATATAAAAACATGCCGATGGCGTAGCCAAGAAAGGCGCCAAGCACAGATCCGATGGTACAGATTGTTGCTATGCGGATCCATTTGTCGGGACGCGCCAGGACCATCGGCATCAAAATTACATCTGGCGGGATGGGAAAGACCGAGCTTTCGATAAATGACACACCGAACAGGCCTTTTTCCGCATGGCGGGTGGCAGCCAGCGACATGGTCCAGTCATAGAGGCGGCGAAGCATGGGGAGCCCTTGAGAATCGGTTCTGATGAGGCGGTTTTAGGGACAAAGACCGGTCAGGACAACTGTTTCCGAGTGGCGTCCGTCACCAACGAACGTTCGGTAGCGCATAAAAAGTCCAAAAAGCATTTGACCGATACCCAAGCGTTATTATAGTTCTGCCGCCGGTCCGGGAGTTCCTGGACCCAGCCTACGGGCCCCTGTGGCGGAATTGGTAGACGCGCTCGACTCAAAATCGAGTTCCGCAAGGAGTGCTGGTTCGATTCCGGCCAGGGGCACCATATCTTTCTCAAATGATTGAAATATAAAGCTTTCATATGGTGTGATGCGTACCATATTGGCTGCTTGTGTACCAAGGTGTGCACCAGCTACCAGCCTTTTCAGTGGCTCTGCCAATGCATGTTTTTTGTGAGCTTATGCTCAGTTTGAAGTTGGTCGCCTTGCGAAGCACTCCTGTACGTTAGGCATGATGGGCGCGGTATAGGGGGCGTTGCGGCTTATACCACCCGGCATGGAGGCGCTCATTCAGTGATGCAGTTATGATTGGACTTTCATACGGTGGGGAAAAGTCCGTGATGTTTTCAACTCGTGTCGAAACCCGGAAAGGCTTTATTGGTTTTTCGGTTTGGAGTTCGTAGCGCTCGCAATGTGGTTGCCGGTCTAAAAACACTGGTTGAGAAGTCCGTTGCATTTGACCTGCCCGCCTCTGGCGCTACACTCATAGCGTCGGATTGTCTCGGCATTGTCTCTTTCCAGATTTGTCAATTCCTGTTGGCGAACGCGTTGTTGATACCAGCCATTCGATGGGTTGTCTGAGGCAGCATGTTTATTGAAATGGTTCTGTAAGCAAACAGAAGATTGCCTCACGAAACCCCACCCTCTTCGCGCGTAAATCTCGTTGCGCGCCACATATAGTTCCCATCCGGTGAGGCTCTCGAGCTGATCAATAGTCACCGGTTCAGAACTTGAATTGGGCAGCACGAAACCATCAGTTGAAAGATGAAGTTCTGATGCTGGAATCTCCTGCACAAAAGTAGTCGTATCTGAAAACAACTGCAGTTTGAAAACGGCAAAGGTAAGAATGAAAACAGCAAGCAGCGCTGCGGAGATTGCCATCCAAAACAGTTTGCGAGGTTGAGCGGCTGAACCTGAATTGTCGGTAACAGGTTCTTCTTCCTTTGATCGATCCAAGTGGCGCATCAACGCAGTGAGTTCCGGGTCGCTTACATCAAGCGCCCGGATGACCAATTGAAACCGCAAGTCGGTGGCACTTCGCGGCATGCTTCTGTTGTTGCGCCAATTATTGATCGTCCGTCGTTGGATGTTGATCCGAGAGGGCTGGCTGGCTTGTACACGCATTGCCTTCCTGGCCAGTTGCTCATCTGATTTGATATTACGATCACTGATGATTGCACTGAACACTTCGCCGAATGTATCAAATGCATCGTAATTTTTGGTCATAAATCATATCCGGTAATTCATTGTTTTAAAATGATAAAAGCTGGAAAATTGGAAATTCGGGCGAATGGCCATCTTAATCGGCAAATCGGCTTTCGCACAAACACTTTTCGTGTTGTGCTTGGCCTTGCGAAGAAGCCGGGCCCGTTTTCCATGGCGGCGGCTAATTGTCGGAAGCGGTCCGGGCGCGGACACCAGACCACAGCAAACTGATCAGGCGCATGTCTGTACAAGGCCAAAACGAAGATGGTGTATTGAGAGTGATGATGTTCGAAGCTTCCATTCGTAAATCGAGCCTCATGTTTATCGCGGCATTTCTAATGTTTGCGATACCTAAATCGGCATCTGCGGAAAGCTTGTTGTCGCTTTGCAACGAAACCGATGAGACCTTGTATATTGCGCGTCGCACCGAGAATGGTTGGTTGACCGGCGGCGGCTTTATTACCGATGGTTGGATCAAGCTTTCAGTCCGGGGCATTTTCAGAAGCTGTTATCGCACAAATGTCGCCAAGGGTTGGACAAAGCACTTTGTCGTCGCCGTGGCGCGGGGAGATGGTTTTGTTCCAATGAAGATGGATTTCCGTGGAACAGGTTACGTGAAAAAGTCCCGGATGTGCGTCTCTGCGAAGCTCGGTGAGTTTTCATACCGTAGTCCAAGCCGAAACAGCGAATCGTGTTCGATTGGATACGCGTTGGTTCCAGCAACCGTCAATGTTTCTGGTGGTGACAGAGATGCAACTCTGGATCTGTATGGTTCCGTTTCGCGCGATGCACAGCCAATTGCAGGCGTGGAACCCACCATGGAAGAGTTGGCAGCTATCAAGGCGCGCGAAAAGAAGAAGCAGGAAGCGAAGCGGCAGGAAAGGCAGGATGCCGCGAAACGCGCCAGAAAGAAAAATGAAGAGGTGCAGCGGGAAAAGGAGCGCATTAAGGCGAAGCAAACGAAAAAACTTGCGCAACTGTCAGCGATGTCTGAGGCTGAATTATTCTTGGGACTGCGTAGACGCATTTCCGAAGATGATGAGAAAACCCGCCATACATGGGAAAGTGTCCTCACTGACAATATCCTGGCACTCTGTCAGCCCAAGAATGAGCTGAATAACATTTTCATTCTGGATACCATTCCTGATTCCAACAAAAGAGCGAGTTTGGCTGCAGTTGTTTCAAGTGGCAGCTGGCTCCCGACCTCAAAACAAATTCGCGAAGTCTGGACCAAGAAACTGGATGAAGAGGGGTCGCTTGCAAAAATTGTTTCTGATCTGCGGTACGTGAACGACCAGAGCAAACTAAAAACCTCCTTTTTGCGCAAAGAGTTGTTGCGATCCCGTTATTGGAAGGAGGACACCAAGGCATGGAGCGGTTATTTTGGTTGGTCAGTTGAAATGTTGAAATATGGTGGCTCTGCGAATAATTCGTCGAAACGCGAGCCGCATTTATGTGTTCACAATGACAATAAAAAGCCTCTCGGCAGCGTGATTGATATCGTCAGCTCCAACGGTAGCATATGTTTCGCACTGAAGCTGCGTTCGCGGATCGTCAAAGGACAGGTACCAATTGTGGACATTGTGCGAATGGGAGAACTCAATACCCGGTTGAGTTTCCATTTTTCGCTGAATCCAATGTGGCATTCATCAACACCCGTTCACTTCGAGGATGTGATGAATTGCGCACGCAATTGAAGATGGCTGATCGGATAGTATTTCAATGTAGTTGAAAGAGACGGAACGCTTGGCCCACGCCGCCACTCTTTGACAAACGCTGCAATGCAGCATAACAACATTTTCCCCGGTATGGATGGTCCAATGCGGGCAAGGTTGTTGGGAGTTCTGCTATATTGCTGATCGCTCGGGACAAGACATATGAAGCGCAGTATTCCGGATTTGACTGGGATTTGCCGGATGACTTCAATATTGGTCGGGCGGTGTCCGATGATTGGGCCGCGCGTGAGCCAGAGCGGATTTGTCTGCAGCATTTTTCCCATGATGGACAACATCTCTCGCTGAGCTATGGTGAGTTTGCGCGGCAATCGAACCAGTTTGCGCGCGGCTTGATTTCGCTGGGCGTTGAGCCAGGTGACCGGGTGGCATTGTTGTTGCCACAGGGATTTGCCACGGTCATTGCCCATGCGGCGATCTACAAGCTTGGTGCCATTGCTGTACCGCTGGCTTTGTTGTTCGGGATTGAGGCTCTCGCTTTTCGGGTTCAGTCCTCTGGCGCAAAGGCAATTGTAACGACTGCTGCAGGTAGCAAAAAAATTGAGGCGATCCGGGAAGAATTGCCGGAGTTGCAGCACGTTATCCTCGTGGGTGAAGCTGGTGACGATTCGACGAAAAACACGGTTGGTTTCGAAGAGTTGATTGACGGTCAATCGAAAGCGCCTCTGGATATCAAGTCCGGTCTCGAAGATCCGGCGATGATGATATTTACCTCCGGAACGACGGGGCCGCCGAAAGGCGCGTTGCATGCCCACAGGGTTTTGATTGGTCACATTCCCGGTTTGCAGATGCACCATGAAATGATGCCGTTAGAGGGTGATCGCCTATGGACACCAGCTGATTGGGCTTGGGCTGGTGGTTTGCTCAATGTCTTGTTGCCGGGCCTGTTGCTTGGCGTGCCGGTGGTGTCCTCACCTGCCCAGAAATTTGACCCAGAACTGGCTTTCCGGATTATGGCCGAGATGGAAATCAGGAATGTTTTCATTCCACCTACAGCACTGAGAATGATGCGCCGGGTGGAAAATCCACGGGAACGTTATGCACTTTCCCTCCGGACAATAGGATCGGGCGGGGAATCGCTCGGCAAGGACACTTTTGACTGGGCCAAAAAGCATTTGGGGATGACGATCAACGAGTTCTACGGACAGACCGAATGTAATCTGGTGCTCTCATCATGTGCGTTGAATGGTATCAGCAGAGGTGGTGCTATCGGTAAGCCGGTGCCGGGGCACGACGTTGCGATTATCGATGAAAACGGGATGGTTGCGCCAAACGGGGTTGCCGGCCAGATCGCAGTGAAGCGGCCTGATCCGGTAATGTTTCTGGGCTACTGGCAGAACGAAGAAGCCACCAAAGCGAAGTTCATCGGTAATTGGTTGCTGACGGGTGACCAAGGTGTGGCTGATGACGAGGGTTACATTACATTCTTCGGTCGCGATGATGATGTCATCACCTCGGCTGGCTATCGGATCGGACCCGGTGAGATCGAAGATTGTCTGCTTGGACACCCGGCTGTGTCGCTGGTTGCAGCCGTCGGTAAACCCGACCCCGTGCGAACCGAGATCGTCAAAGCGTTCGTCGTTCCAGCTGACGGTTATGAGCCGAGTGTCGAGCTTGCCGAGGAAATTCGGCTCTGGGTCAAAACTCGGTTGTCAGCCCATGAGTATCCGCGTGAGATTGATTTCGTGGATAGTCTGCCACTCACGACGACAGGGAAGGTGATCAGAGGGCAATTGCGCGAGCGTGCGATCAAGGAAGCTGAATCGGGTTTTTAGGAGAAGGTTTCAATTCAGCTACTGTTCGCGGCGTCGACTAATTGCCGCGCCCCGCCAGACCACGGATTTTCTGCCTGATCAGCCGCGCCATGTTGCGTGTGTTCTTGTAGACATGAAGTTGGGTGGCAACTTGGCGGACTTCACGATCCAGATTCGGTTTCAGGCCGATGACGAGTGTGCCCATCTCCGCGCGTTCTTTCCACATCCTGCTCATGATCGGATGGTCCGGTACGGCACACGAATCAGTGCGGCGGATGTTGAAATCGTCCAAATGCCACTCGGTCAACCGGTCCATCAGCAGTTTACCAGGTGAGAACTTGGCGTATTTTTCGTTGTAAGCGGTTTTCCAGGTGTAGGCATCGCCGCCAGTTATGAAGACAATCATCGATGCGATTGCCTCCCCATTGAGAACGATGGTGTGAATACGGACCGAATCGATCTCGGCGAGGCTGTTGATGGCCTCCCGGGCAAAGGCTGCCCGGTAACGGTCGGCCACCATTGCTGTGCGCTGACGGCCTTTCCAGCCTGAATCTTCAAGTGTGAGAAACTCTTCGAGGTGATAGCGGACGTCGTCTGGTTGACGGGCGACGACATATTCGACCTCACCCTGTTCTTCCAGGCGGCGCCAAAGACGTCGAATTTCGCGTTGATGGTGCTTGGAGATGGATTGCGAAAGATAGCTGTGCGCATCCTCATCACTTTCCAACATGGGGCGCTGCAAAACGCCGGTTTCCGTCACCGGCAAATTGCGGCCAATGGCAATGGCCCGCATCAATCCTGCGACTGGGCCTTGAAGGCGAATGTCGGGCAGGACCAACACATGAGGAAGACCCAATTCCTTTCTCGCCAGACCTTCGAACATGTTGTCCAATGTTTCTGCAGCTTCTTCGGCATCCAACAAAGGTGTGCCAAGAGGACCGAACGGATTTGACCAGACACGCATGATGCTCGGCCCGACCGAGAAGCCTGGTTTTTCAATGGAAAATGGCATCAGCATCCGCAAACGGGATTTTGTTTCGTTCTCATCACGCATCAGCAGAAGCCGGATCAATCGATCTTCAAGCCGTGGCATCGCTGGTGCCAGGAAACGCGCCGAGAAGAACACATTGGGTTCAAGAGCGCGGTTGGTCAGGTAGTCAAGCTCGTCGCGCAGACCATAACCAGCGCGGGCATTGTAAACCACCAACTCCCGTCCCTCACGACCCACAGCGGTAGTTTGCTCGGCTATCGGGCGCTCGTTTTGCACGTCCGCGAACTCGCCGATCATTGTATTGGCCTGGCTGCCGACGTGATCGTCGATGATTGGGGAAGAAGCCATCACAGTGGCCCTCCGCGTGCCGGTAACAGTGCCAGTCGGCCAGTGTGGTCGGTTCCGACGAACTGAACTATGCCAAGTTTTCGGCGAACGGTGAGATGAAGAATCACAGCCTCGAAAATCATAGCGGTCATGGTTGCTGTTGCTGCCCCTTCGATACCGAAAGCGGGGATCAGCCAGATGTTCAATGCGATATTGATGCCAAGTGCGATGCCATAAATGGCTGCACAGATTTTTTGATGACCAGCCATTGTGAGCAGAACTTCAGCAGGCCCAACCATGGCTTTTGCCAGAATTCCAGCCAGCAGAATCATCATCACAGTTCTTCCTTCAATGTATCCGGGCCCGAAAAGGCTGAGCAGGAATGGTGCCGCCAGAATTGCCAATGCGCCAACTGCAAGCGAAGGCCAGAACGACCAGCGTGCGGTCTGGCTCGCAAAACGACCAAGTTCGTCAATTCGGCCGGTCGATACCAGTGTAGAGAAACGCGGTGCGGCGGCTGCCTTGACAGCAAAATAGACGAAGTGAACCAGCGCCATGGTCTTTGCAGCGGCAAAATAGACCGCAACCCGTTCAGGTGGCAGAAAAATGCCAACGATAATGACATCGGCGTTGGTCAGCAGAAAATAAAATCCCTCGATCAGGAAGATCGGAAATGCCACGGCGACCCAGGCGCGGAGGTGGAGTTTATGGGAGCCGCGGGTGAAAAGATTGCCGAGTTTGCTCAGCACAATGACGTACTGGCTTAACGATGTGAGATAGGTTGCTACCAATGCAACAATAAGGGCGACCTTTGCATCAACGTGACCAAAAAAGGCCATCGTGGCGACGACAAAAAGCAAAATCAGTAAAGGCCGTGCGATATATGTCGGGCTCAAGGCATATACCGGCCAGCCGTTAGCTCGGGCAGTTCCGTCCAGCACATCCCCCAGTGCAATCATCGGCAACGCGAAGGCGCCAATGATCAACGGTGCGACATAATAGGCTTCGATATCGTCGCCAAGCAGCAAAATGGTGCCGATTCCTGCTGTCGCAATCACAGTTGCCGAAATCATGGCAAATATGCGCGCGGTGGCTGTCAATCCGCGGATTTCGGCGTCAGAACCGTTCACCCGATATTGCGGCAGGAAGCGAATTACAGTGGCATGAAAGCCAAGGCAGGAGAGGTTGCCTAGAATGATGGCCAGTACCCAGACGAATACGTAGATGCCATATTCGAAATCGCCCATCAAACGAGCAAGGATGATTTGCGAAACAAACGCTATCGCCGCGCTGATGATACGAATTGCAAAAGCGATCAGGGCCATCCGTTGGGCCGCCGCATGTTCGTCAGCGCTGTGAACGATCTCATCAACCCGATCGAGAACGGGTCGAAGCCGCGAGAAATGTCGCGCCGGCAAAATCCGTTCTGCTGCGTCAATGAAGGTCATGATGAATAGTCGGCCTTGTCCATATTTCTACGCGCCCATTGTGGCTGCTTGTCGTTAAGAAACGGTGTGGCCTTTTCAACATGGTTAACAATGGGTTAAGTCGATTCTTGGTTGGACGGTAAGTGGCCAGAAATCGCGCCGAACCAGTGCATTCACAAACACCTTTTTCCGGGAGGTGGGAGAGCTCTAGGCCAGCGATCCGGTGAATGCTGCACTGCTGGCCGGGCATAAAAAAGGCCCGGTTTCCCGAGCCTTTGATTTCAAGAATTTGATTGCGCCATCAGGCAAAAGCGCCGTGGCAATGTTTGAACTTTTTGCCGGAGCCACAGGGGCAGGCCTCGTTGCGGCCAACCTTACCCCAGCTTTGGGGATTGTTTGGATCTCGATCTGCAGGATCAACGACTTGCGTGGCCTGGAAGCTTGAAGCGCCGCCGAAATCTTCTTCACCGGTGGTCGCATCGGTGTGATGCCCCGTCATCTCCTGCGGTGGCGTGGGGTCAGGAGACTGGGCGGCATCGCGAACGATTTCGACACGGCTCAATTGTGCCATCACCGTCTGGCGGAGATTGGCAAGCAGTGCCTGAAACAATTCGAATGCTTCTGATTTATATTCCTGAAGCGGATCGCGCTGCGCATATCCACGAAAGCCAACGACTGACCGCAGGTGATCAAGATTAACCAGATGTTCGCGCCAGAGATGATCGAGCGTCTGCAGTACCACCGATTTTTCGACGTATCGCATGACTTCTTCGCCGAAATCCTCTTCCTTTTGATGGGCGAGATTATTTGCGGCTTCGGTTATGCGGGCTCGAATATCGTCCTCGGCAATTCCTTCTTCGGCGGCCCATTCCGCGATCGGCAGGTCAAGATTGAGGTAGGTCTCTACACCGGTTTTGAGATCAGCGATGTTCCACTGCTCGGCATAGGCCCGTTCGGGAATATTGACCGATACCAAGCCATCGATAACCTCTTCACGCATGTCATCGATGGTTTCCTTGATCGATTCGGCATCCATTATTTCGATACGCTGTTCGAAGATCACCTTGCGCTGGTCATTCTGAACATCATCGAATTTCAATAGATTTTTGCGGATATCGAAGTTGCGTCCTTCGACTTTTTTCTGCGCCCGCTCCAGTGCCTTGTTGATCCAAGGATGGACAATGGCCTCGCCTTCTTTGAGACCCAGTTTCTTCAGCATTCCGTCCATGCGTTCAGAACCGAAGATGCGCATCAGGTCATCCTGAAGCGACAAGTAGAACTTTGAACGGCCAGGGTCACCCTGTCGACCGGAACGACCGCGCAACTGGTTGTCGATGCGGCGGCTTTCGTGGCGTTCTGTGGCAAGTACAAAGAGGCCACCAGCAGCCAGTGCCTGTTCCTTTAGTCGTTGAATATCTTCGCGAATTTCAGTTGTCAGTTTTTCGCGCTCAGGGCCTTCTTCCATGTCGCCCAGTTCAGATGCGAGCCTCATGTCCAGATTGCCGCCAAGTTGAATGTCGGTACCGCGACCCGCCATGTTGGTGGCGATAGTCACAGCGCCAGGTGTGCCTGCTTGAGCCACGATAAAGGCTTCCTGCTCGTGGTAGCGGGCGTTCAGCACCTTGAATTTTTCTATACCAGCCTGCTTCAAAAGCTCGGCCAACTGCTCGGATTTTTCGATTGATGTGGTGCCAACCAGAACCGGTTGGTTCTTTTCTTGCGCCTGCCGAATCTCACCGATGATAGCTTGAAATTTTTCTTCAGTTGTCCGGTAAACTTCGTCGTCTTCATCGAGCCGGGTAATTGGACGATTGGTCGGCACCTCGACCACTTCAAGGCCGTAAATGTTTCCGAACTCTTCTGCTTCGGTGCTGGCAGTACCCGTCATGCCACCAAGTTTTTCGTACATCCGGAAATAATTCTGGAAAGTTACCGATGCCAGTGTCTGGTTTTCGGGCTGTATGGGAACTTGTTCTTTGGCCTCAAGCGCCTGGTGCTGGCCCTCTGAGTAGCGGCGACCTGGCATCATGCGTCCGGTGAATTCATCGATGATAACAATTTCGCCGTTGTTGACGATGTAGTCCTTGTCACGCGTAAAGAGGCGATGGGCTTTCAGGGCATTGTTGATGTGATGAACAATGGCCACATTCTCAACGTCGTAGAGCGATTCACCTTTCAAGAGGCCAGCTGCCCTGAGCTCGTTCTCAAGCTTCTCCGTGCCTACTTCGGTAAATGTTGCAGACCGCTGTTTCTCATCGATGTCATAGTCTTCTTCCGACAACATCGGAATGAAGGCGTTGATTGTGGTGTAAAGGTCGGAACGATCTTCCAACGGACCGGAGATGATCAGTGGTGTGCGGGCTTCGTCGATAAGAATTGAATCGACTTCATCAACAATGGCGAAGTAGTGGCCACGCTGAACCATCTGCGCCCGCTCATATTTCATGTTGTCGCGCAGATAGTCAAAGCCGAGTTCGTTGTTGGTGCCGTAGGTGATATCGCAGGCGTAAGCGGCGCGGCGCTCGTCATCATCCATGCCATGCACGATAGTGCCGGTGGTCATGCCGAGGAAGCTGTATATCTGGGCCATCCACTCAGCATCGCGGCTCGCCAGATAGTCGTTGACGGTCACAACATGAACACCACGGCCGGTCAGCGCATTCAGATAGACCGGCAAAGTGGCAACCAGGGTTTTGCCTTCGCCGGTTTTCATTTCGGCGATCGAATTTTCATTCAGGATCATTCCGCCGATCAGCTGCACATCAAAGGGGCGCAGGCCGATCGCACGTTTAGCAGCTTCGCGAACGACCGCGAACGCCGGGACCAGAATGTCATCAACAGTCTTGCCATCAGACAACAACTGACGGAATTCGTCCGACTTGGCGGCCAGCGCTTCGTCTGAAAGCGCTTCCATCTCTGCTTCAAGTGCGTTGATCGCCTGGACCCGAGGCGCGTAACCCCTGATGCGGCGTTCATTGGCCGAGCCAAATATTTTCTTGGCTATGGCACCGAGCTTGACCATGATTTGGTCCTTTCCACGGGCTGCTCTTACGGCAGGATGTCAAAACCCTGCACGAAATTGTCGCAAGGTTTTTTGATTGAGGACGCCGTCCAAGGCCAATGCAACAAGCAAAGTCGTCTGGACGGACGGTTGGCTGACAGATAAGAGGGGGCCGGTACGATGTCAACGGCGCGTCAAACAGGCATTGGCCTTGGCCTCGGTAGAATAGTCTGCCAATGGAGTTGCCGGGACTGATTGTTGGGCACTGAAGTTGGCCGAAGAATAAAGTCGCAGCACAAGAAGTTGAAAAAGGAAACGCTATGCGCCCCACCAAATTGATCGCCGCTTTGCTTATCGCTGCGGCAGTAGCCCTGCCTGCCGGTTCGATGGCGGCAGATGGTGATGACCCGGTTATCGCAAAGGTTGGTGGCGTAGATGTCTACCAGTCGGAACTGACATTGGCGGAAGCCGAGCTGGACCCGCAGTTTCAGCGCATGCCTGCTGAGCAAAGGCAATTGGCCGCACTGGCAGCTGTGGTTGATATCAAGACGCTGGCGCGCAAAGCAGAAGCAGACAAGTTTCAAGACACCGAACTCTTCAAGCGCCAGATGGCCTATCTGCGTGACCGCACACTTCACAACCTTCTGTTCAAGGCTCAGGTGGTCGACCCGATCACTGAAGAAGAAATAAAAGCGCGCTACGAAAAAGAAATTGCTGCCACACCTACGGAAGATGAAATCAAGGCGCGTCACATTCTCGTCAAAACCGAAGAAGAAGCCAAAGCTGTGATCGCAGAGCTGGAAGCGGGCAAGGATTTCGTAGAACTCGCCAAGGAAAAATCCACTGGTCCAAGCGCCAGCCAGGGTGGAGATCTTGGATATTTCACCAAGGGCCGTATGGTCCCGCCGTTTGAAGCCGCTGCATTTGCGCTCGAGCCTGGGGAATTCACCAAAGAAGCGGTCAACACCGAATTTGGCTGGCATGTGATTTTGGTGGAAGACAGCCGAAAAGCCGAACCTCCGGTTTTCGACAAGGTCAAGGATCAGGTTCAGCAGGTTTTGTTGCGTGAACGTTACGCAGATTTGATGGCGCAGGCCCGCAAAGATATTGAGGTTGAAGTTCTGGACCCCGCTCTCAAGGATGGCTTTGCGCAAATTCAAGCCTCGCAGAAACCTGCTGAATAGGGCTGTTTCATAGAGGTAATAGAAATGTCGTCCGATATCTCGCCGCTAGCACCCAAAAACCACCCCGTCTTGCCCGCTCTGGATGGGGTCCGCATTCAGGCTGTCGAAGCTGGTATCAAGTACAAAGGCCGGACTGATTTGATGGTCATGGTCTTTGATCGGCCAGCTCAGGTCGCGGGTGTCTTCACCTCTTCCAAATGCCCTTCCGCACCGGTTGATCTTTGCCGCAAAAACCTCACTGGCGGGATCGGCAGGGTTTTGGTGGTCAATTCGGGCAATGCCAACGCATTCACCGGTCTCAAAGGTGCCAACGCAGCGAACGAAACAGCAAAGGCTGCTGCGGCTGCTGCCGGGTGCGATGCTTCGGAAGTCTTTCTGGCTTCCACCGGCGTCATCGGTGAACCGTTGATGGCAGACAAATTCTCCGGTTTGCTCGCAGGTATGGTCGAACAGGCCAAAGCAGACAGATGGATGGATGCTGCAAAAGCGATCATGACCACCGATACTTACCCAAAGGTGGCTACTCGCGCGGTAAAGATTGGCGGAAACACGTTCGTTATCAATGGGATAGCAAAAGGCGCGGGCATGATTGCACCGGATATGGCAACAATGCTCTCGTTTATTGCCACTGACGCTGCAATTGCGGCACCTGTCTTGCAGGCAATGCTGGCAGACAGCGTTGGGCCGACGTTCAATTCGGTGACTGTCGATAGCGATACTTCCACCTCTGATACTGTTTTGATGTTTGCCACAGGATCGGATGGGATGATTACTGATCCTTCAGACAGCACATTGGTGGATTTCAAATCCGCGTTGGCTAGCCTGATGGAAGAGCTTGCCATCAAGATCGTCCGGGATGGCGAGGGCGCCCGTAAGCAGGTCGAAATCAAGATTACCGGTGCAGCCAGTGACAAGGCGGCAAAAATCATTGCCCAGTCGATTGCCAATTCGCCGCTGGTGAAAACAGCGATCGCCGGTGAGGATGCCAATTGGGGGCGGGTGGTCATGGCAGTTGGCAAGGCTGGCGAAGAGGCCGACCGTGACAAGTTGGCGATTTGGTTCGGCGATGTCCGGGTGGCAGTGGATGGTGAGCGTGATCCTGCCTATAGTGAGCAGGCCGCCGCGCAGGTGATGAAGAATGATGAGATCATCATCCGCGTGGAATTGGGAATTGGCAATGGGCAGGCGCGGATGTGGACTTGTGATCTGACCAAAGCCTATGTGGAAATCAATGGTGACTACCGTAGTTGATAAAAATTCAGGACCCGCTGGTACGGGCGGTTCGAGTAAATCCGGCAATCTCGCCATCGTCAGGCGGCTGGAAGCGGCTGGTTTTCGTGCATGGCCTGCTGCCACTATCCAGTATGATGGCAGTTGGCAGATAAGACTTACGGCGGGCCACCCTTCCAAGCGGCTGAACTCAGTCAATCCGCTTGATCCTTCGGACCGCCGGGATATTGAGAAACGGGTTGAAAAGGCGGCGCGGCGTTTTGAATCCTATGATCGCCGTCTGGTCTTTCGCATGTCACCATTGGCTCCGCCCGAGCTTGAGGCCTATCTTGAAGAGCTCAATTGGGAGCGCTTTGAAGAGACTATTGTCATGATGGCACCCATGACGGCTCTCGACATCGAGCAACGCATGGATCACTTGCCGATGCGTGATATCGGGCGCTACGTCGACGCATCGATCCTCGTCCATGGTCGGGAACCGACCCTGAAAGCCGGTTTGACGGAAATTCTCAGCTCAATTCGTCCGCAAAGCGGCCTTTTTGTGATTGAAGAAGAGGAAAGCGGGCCTCTGTCGACGGCTTTGTGCGTCCATGACACCGATTTGGCTGGCATTTATGAGTTGGCAACCCGAATAGATGTTCGTGGGCAAGGTCATGGCCGTGAGGTCGTTTGTGCTGCATTGCGGTGGGCGCGTCATCGGGGTGCCTTACACGGTTGGCTTCAGGTTGAAAGTGGAAATGAGGCTGCGTTGGCGCTTTATCAAAGCCTCGGCTTTCGCGAAGTCTACCGTTACGCCTTTCGCCGCAACCCAACCGCCTGACATGTTGCCTTTACGGAGATGAGATGAGCGGCAAGCCAAAAAGAAGTATCCTGCTGGTTGTCGCTTGCGCGCTGGTTGATGCCGATGGCCGGGTGTTGTTGGGCCAACGACCGGAAGGAAAGCAACTTGCGGGCATGTGGGAATTTCCCGGCGGCAAGGTCGATCCGGGTGAAACTCCCGAGGGAGCGCTGATCCGCGAATTACAAGAAGAATTAGGCATTGTCACCCAGACGGCATGTCTGGCGCCGCTGTCCTTTGCCAGCCACACATATGATGATTTTCACCTTTTGATGCCGCTGTTTGTTTGTCGGCGGTACGAAGGCACGCCGCAAGGAATGGAAGGTCAGAAACTGAAATGGGTGCGACCGAAAGAGATGAGGGAATTTCCGATGCCGCCGGCCGATGAACCGTTGGTCGCTTCATTGATGGATTTGCTCTGAAGCAAATCAGTAGTGCTTCAGGTTTTTTCGCCGAAAAAGTGTGCGAACGGTTGTTTGCATGCCCTTGTTAAGCAATCCTAAACCATGATGCTTCAGTCTTCGCGCAGTGCCCGGCGCAAGGCCGGTTTTGTATGGGGCCTTCATGAGAGACGGCGATTTCTGGACAACTGTTATGGACAAGAATTCATCAGGGGTGAACCCCGGCGGTTTCAGCGCCATGAAATTGGCATTGTTGTTCGCCGGTGCAGCAATTTTTTCGGCAACGATACTCACGCCAATCCTCGCGGTAGATAATCAAGCACGCATTGCAGTGGCACCGGGTAATTTCGATCAGATACTTACCGGATCAATTCCCAACCAATTCCGCACCCAAGGGGCAAGCAAAGTTTACACAATTCGTAAATCGGTCCTTCAGGATATGCCCGATTCCGTTTGCATACTTCACACGAATGGTACCAAATCCGGAGATTGTTGAAGCGATTTCATGCCCGTGTGCATGATGTGCAGGGATGTTCTTTGCATGATGCAATCCGCTTTTTTGCGAGGAAACTCAAAAATGTTCAAACGGTTTCTAAAAGATCGTTCTGGTGCAACTGCGATCGAATACGGCTTGATTGCAGCGTTGATTGCGGTGTCGCTGATTGTCGGTGCAGGCACGATGGGAAACACAATCAATGAGACCATGTCGAGCACTGCAAACCATCTGACGAACACACAATAGTCTCGCTTGCTTGTTCCACATTTTCTGGCGGCGCGGATTCACGGCACGTTGCTTAGTTTGGCAGCCTGCCTTCCGTGGTTTTCAAGGCGTCAGCCAGGCGGGTTTTGGCGGAGCCTGGCTTGAGTGGTTTTTGTTGGCTTTCGTGGGGAACCCAACCCGAGAGATGGACAATAGAAAAGCTCGCTCGAATTCTGCCATCAGAATCAGAAAATCGTTCTTTATAGATTTCGCCCGCACGTTCGAATAACCGGCGATTTGGTGGTTTACGGCTGCGGTCGCAAAGCACGTTTGTCATTCCCATTGCGCGCAAATCTCGCATCAACCCGAAAATGTCGTTGTAGCGAACCGTGATATCCTCAAGATCGGCTACGGGAAGGGCAAAGCCTGCCCGTTGCATCAAGGCACCATAATCTCGCACATCTGCAAAAGGATGGACCCGGCTGTGGGCGCCGCCGGCCAGATTGCTTTCAGCCTCAATCAGAGATTGGCGCAGCTCTCCCAACGTACCGCTACCGGCGACAGCGGCGAGGAACAATCCGTCAGCACATAACGCGCGCCGGGCCTGGATCAAAAGCCCTGGAGTGTCATTGGCAGTCTGCAAGTTTAACGGTGCGACCATGAGGTCGGCGGAGCCCGATGGAAGTCCGATGACTTCGCGTTCTGTCTGCTGGAATTTCCGGTCGCCTATACCCCGGATGGGTAAAGTTGAGACAAACGAAAAGCGGGATGTCTTTCCTGTTGCCTCCATCAGATCGGCTGTCACGGAAGTGAAACCTTGCAATTGAAACGGGTTTTTGAATTGGCGTTCGGTCAAGGCCAACCGATCTGCCATTTCTCCAGCGGTGTGGCGGAGCAGAAAATCTGCGTCTTGTTGGGAAGATGCCAGCGCACGAGCAACGCGCCTGTTGTAGAGATTTAAATCGAAGACGGGATCCATGAGCTTTACCGTGTCGGGTTGCCAGTGGTTTGGCCGCAGAATTCCGGCAAATTCAAACACACCGTTGCTACAGTTTGTTTTGTCGATGGCTTTGGCGGATGGTAAAGTCAAGCCATGATCAGATTACGAACCTCAGAGGCGTTGAGCCTTATTGGCGGGCAACTGCGCCGCGTGATGAGTTCCGCCAGTGATGTCATCTATCCGCCGCTCTGTCTAAACTGTTCGATAATGACCGGTGCCCGAGGTGGGCTATGCACCGCTTGTTGGAGCCAAGTGCGGTTCATTGAACGTCCCTATTGCGAAGTAACCGGCGTGCCTTTTGATCATGACCGGGGCGAGGGCATGGTGAGTGCGGCAGCGATTGCCGACCCGCCATCTTATCAGCGGGCTCGAGCCGCGGTGCTTCATGATGGTCCGGCACGAAAACTGGCACATGGCTTGAAATATGGAGACCGGACTGATTTGGCGCCGACGATGGCTAAATGGATGGTGCGGGCAGGTCGCGAGCTTTTGGCAGAATGTGATGTTATTCTTTCTGTTCCGCTCCATCGGCGCAGACTTTTGGCACGCAACTACAATCAGGCCGGAGAATTAGCGCGCGCGGTTGCTGATATCAGCGGAAAGAAGCTGGTATCGGGGGCACTCGTCCGCAACAAGCCGACGCTCCGGCAGGTTGGCCTTGGTAGAAAGGCGCGCATTGAAAATCTGCGCGGCGCATTCCAGGTTGATCCAGGGCGCAAGAGTGAAATCACTGGCTTGAACCTGCTGCTGGTTGATGATGTGCTGACCACCGGGGCCACCGTGAATGCGAGCGCTCGTGTGCTTGTTCGCGCTGGCGCATCGCGTGTTGATGTATTGACCTTTGCAAGGGTTGCAAGCGAAGGCGCGGAGACCATATATGCATGAATTATCAAGGGCAGGATGCCTGACGAAGTGGGAATTACAATGGCTGATGTGACGATATATACCCGCCAGTTCTGCGGATTTTGCACCGCTGCAAAGCAACTACTGGAGAACAAGGGCGTGAACTTTACCGAACACGACGCGACATATGATCCGGCGCTGAAGCGGGAGATGATTTCCAAATCTGAGGGTGGTACGACATTTCCGCAGATTTTCATTGGGGACATCCATGTCGGCGGCTGTGACGATTTAAGGGCACTTGAACGAGCCGGCAAGCTCGATCAGTTGCTGAAAATCGCCTAGATCATGGGAACCTTTGTAGCTGCAGCCATTCAGATGCGTTCTGGTGAAAAGCCAGAAGCCAATATCCGGGATATGGAAGAGTTGGCTCGCGATGCCGCAAGCCGCGGTGCAACATATCTTCAGACACCGGAAATGACCGGCATTCTGGTGCGTGATAGACGAAAACTGATGGCGGTCATTCAGCCTACTGAGAGCGATCCGGTGGTCAAAGCGGCATCCTCATTGGCCGTCGAACTCGGAGTGTTCTTTCACCTTGGTTCAACTGCAGTGAGTGTGGGCGATGGCATGGCAGCAAATCGCGGGTTCGTATTTGGCCCGGATGGCAGTTGTCTCGCGCATTACGACAAAATCCATATGTTTGACGTAGATCTGGACAATGGTGAAAGCTGGCGTGAGAGTGCTACCTATCAACCCGGGCAGGAAGCCGTGACCGTTGCATTGCCTGATGTGCGACTGGGCCTTGGAATTTGTTACGATATTCGCTTTCCCAATCTGTTTCGCGATCAGGCATTGGACGGAGCCCAATTATTGACGGGACCGGCGGCATTTACCCGCCAGACCGGTGAGGCCCATTGGCACATTCTGCAACGGGCGCGTGCGATAGAGAATGGTGCATTTATCATTTCTGCTGCTCAAGGTGGCAAACACGAGGACGGTCGCGAAACTTATGGACATTCGCTGGTTGTTGATCCCTGGGGGCAGGTGATTGCGGAAGCCGAAGGCGATGAGCCGGGAATTGTGCTAGCTGAAATCGATCCAGCAGAGTCAACGCGCGCACGCGCGAAAATCCCCAATTTGAAGAACATTCGCCCCTATGACATGATCACGAAGGCTCAGGAAAAGGATGCGATAGTAACGCTATGATCCGATTTTCACTTCATTGCGAAAAGGCTCATGAATTCGAGATCTGGTTCGGATCCAACGGTGATTTCACCGACCAGCAGGAAAAGGGACTAGTCGAGTGTCCGCTTTGTGGTTCCCATCAGATAGAGAAATCGCTGATGGCGCCGGCAATTGCCAAATCCGGTTCTGCCAAGAGTGGCATTCATGAACCCGGTGAACTTGCATCTGACCCGGTGGTCCAAACTCCGCCACCGCCTGAAACAGGGTTGGCGTTTGATCCGCAACGGACTGAAATGATTGCGGCTATCCATGAGATGGTGCGGCAAGTTCGGAGCACCTCGGAAGATGTGGGAAAGCGGTTTCCCGATGAAGCGCGAAAAATCCATCACGGTGAGGCGAAAAAACGCGGGATTTTTGGTCAGGCGAGCGCTGATGAAGCACGAGAATTGCTGGACGAGGGAATAGCGATTGCCCCGCTACCTGATCTGCCAGAAGACCTGAACTGATCAGGCACCCTTTGGTTTGGCAGCCAGCATCATGTAATTGACATCCATGTCTCGCGAAAGATTCCAGCGGTCCTGCAATGGGTTGTAGAAAACGCCGGTACGATCAATGATGCCCATGCCAGCTGCAGAAAGCGGCTGTTCGATCTCTTCGGGTCTGACAAGCTTGTCATACTGATGGGTTCCGCGTGGAAGCCAGCGCAGCACAAGCTCCGCGCCAATGATCGCGAGCGCCATGGCTTTGGGCGTGCGGTTGATTGTTGCAACAAACATCAACCCGCCGGGTCGCACCATTTGGGCGCAAGACTTCATGAACAGGTCGACATCGGCAACATGTTCAACAACTTCCATATTGAGGACAATATCAAATGTTTCGCCCGCTTCAGCGAGTGCTTCAGAGGTGGTGGCCTGATAATCAACCTTCACGCCGCTTTCTGCTGCGTGGAGCCGGGCAACTTCGATATTTGTTTCGGAAGCGTCTGCACCGATAATTTCGGCACCCATACGGGCCAAAGGTTCGCACAACAACCCTCCACCGCATCCGATGTCGAGAATGCGCATTCCCTCCAGTGGACGGGTGGATTTCACATCAAGGCCAAAATGTGCGGCGATCTGGTCGCGGATATAGGTCAACCGGACCGGATTGAACTTGTGAAGAGGCTTGAATTTGCCTGTCGGATCCCACCATTCCTGGGCCATGCGGGAAAAACGCTCGACTTCGGCTTCATCGATGGTTGTTCTTGCAGCCTCGCTCATGGTGCTCTCCATTTCAGTTATAGGGTTCAAGTTTAGCTCTGAGGGGCTTTTGTCAAGGCCGTTGGTTCGCACAAAATTGCCCTGGGTGTTGGCAAGGCTGCGGCGGAATGTTGCAGGCGGACAGGTTTTTGGTTATGAGACCGCGATATTCCGCTCCGTTCAACGGGGCGTTTTTCATGCCCGTAGGGCGCAGGGCGCGAACGGCAGAAACCCGAAAGCAGAAGTATGGCGCGTATTGTTATGAAGTTTGGTGGCACTTCAGTTGCCGACCTTGACCGGATTTATAATGTGGCCCGGCACGTCAAACGCGAAGTTGAGGCTGGTCATCAGGTCGCAGTTGTTGTCTCAGCCATGTCGGGCAAAACCAATGAACTGGTCAATTGGGTTCAGTCGATGCCGAAAGTGGCTGGTGCAAAGGCAGCCATTTACGATGCAAGAGAGTATGATTCGGTGGTTGCATCAGGCGAACAGGTTTCCAGTGGTCTTTTGGCTGTAGCTCTGCAAGCGATGGGCATAGATGCGCGGTCATGGCAGGGATGGCAGATTCCGATCAAAACAGACAATGTCCACGGAGCTGCTCGCATTCTCGATATTGATGGGTCGGAATTGATCAAGAGGTTTGAAGCCGGTCAGGTGGCGGTCATCGCCGGGTTCCAAGGTTTGGCGCCGGATAACAGGATTGCCACATTGGGACGCGGCGGGTCTGACACTTCGGCTGTGGCTATCGCCGCAGCGGTAGCCGCTGACCGGTGTGATATTTATACCGATGTTGATGGTGTCTACACCACGGATCCACGGATCGTGAAAGAAGCCCGTCGTCTCAAGAAAGTGGCGTTTGAGGAAATGCTTGAGATGGCTTCGCTCGGCGCCAAGGTTTTGCAGGTACGCTCAGTCGAGCTTGCCATGGTCCATAAAGTGCGCACATTCGTGCGTTCAAGTTTTGACGATCCGGATGCACCGGGCATGAGCGATCCGCTCAACCCACCCGGAACGCTGATTTGCGACGAGGAAGAAATCGTGGAACAGGAAGTTGTCACAGGAATTGCCTATGCCAAAGATGAAGCTCAGATCTCGCTCAGGCGCGTTTCTGACAGGCCAGGTGTCTCAGCCGCAGTATTCGGGCCGCTTGCCGATGCCCATATCAATGTTGACATGATTGTCCAGAATATTTCTGAGGATGGATCACGCACCGACATGACCTTCACTGTGCCATCGGCTGATGTCGACAAAGCCCTGCTGCAGTTGGAAAAACACCGCGATGCGATCGGGTTCGATGTTGTTCAAAGTGAAACCGGCCTGGCTAAAATTTCGGTCATTGGCATTGGTATGCGCAGTCACGCGGGTGTCGCGGCAACTGCGTTCAAGGCCATGGCCGACAGGTCAATCAACATCAAGGCAATCACGACTTCGGAGATCAAGATTTCCATTTTGATTGATGGTGCATACGCTGAATTGGCAGTGAGAGCTTTGCATTCGGTCTACGGTCTCGATAAGAGTTGATATTAAACCACTGTCACTTGAAAGCCCTGCGGTCAGTCTGGCCGGTTCGGGGCATTGATATGACCTATAAGGGGGAAGAGCAGGCGCGATGAGAGACCTATCAGCAGGTCCGCGCGTGTTGCTCAGGCGGTTGCGCGAACTAATGGCGGAACCGCTCGAGCCGCAAGAGCGCCTCGACCAGATTGTCGGCCAGATAGCCGCCAATATGGTCGCCGAAGTGTGTTCGTTTTACGTGCTGCGCGCTGATGGTGCCCTCGAACTTTTTGCCACTGAGGGTTTGAACAAGGACGCAGTCCATCTTTCACAATTGAAAATGGGGCAGGGTCTCGTTGGCACAATTGCCGCCAGCGCCCGGGCACTCAATCTTTCCGATGCGCAATCGCATCCGGCATTTACCTACCTGCCGGAGACAGGGGAGGAAATCTACCACTCTTTTCTCGGCGTGCCGATCCTTCGCGCCGGTCGTTCACTGGGCGTCCTGGTCGTTCAGAACAAGGCCTACCGCAAGTATCGGGAAGACGAAACCGAAGCCCTTGAGACCACGGCGATGGTGCTGGCAGAAATGATTGCCACCGGGGAACTCCGGGACATCAGCCGCTCGGGCATTGAGCTTGATTTGACCCGTCCGGTCACAATCGATGCCAATGCATTCGGTGAAGGCATCGGGCTGGGATACGTGGTTTTGCATGAACCACGCATGGTTGTCACCAATCTTCTCAATGATGACAGCGAAGCTGAGATTGTTCGTCTGGAAGAGGCGCTGGATTCGTTGCGAATCTCCATTGACGACATGCTGTCGCGCCGTGATGTATCCATGGAAGGTGAACACCGCGCAGTGCTGGAAGCCTACCGGATGTTTGCCCATGACCGAGGTTGGGTGCGCAAGCTTGAGGAAGCCATCCGCAACGGCCTGACAGCTGAAGCCGCCGTTGAAAAAGTGCAGAGCGATACACGCGCCCGGATGATCCACATGACGGATCCCTATCTGCGCGAACGACTGCATGATTTTGATGATCTGGCCAACCGGTTGATGCGAAAGCTTACTGGCTTTGAGCCCGGTGGTGGCACACTTCCAGAAGATGCAATCATCGTTGCGCGTGCCATGGGGGCGGCAGAGCTTCTGGACTACCCTCGCGAAGCCATTCGCGGGCTGGTGTTGGAAGACGGCGCAGTGACAAGTCACGTGGTCATTGTTGCGCGGGCCATGGGAATCCCTGTGGTCGGTCAATCTGCGGGCATCGTCTCGCTGGCTGAAAACCGTGATGCGATCATTGTCGATGGTGATGATGGCCAGGTGCACCTTCGCCCGATGCAGGACCTACAAAGTGCCTATGCAGAGAAAGTGCGTTTCCGGGCCAAGCGTCAAGAGCAATTCCGGGCCCTGCGTGGCGTTGATGCGGTCAGCAAAGATGGCGTGGCTGTAGATTTGCAAATGAATGCGGGGTTGCTGGTGGATTTGCCGCAGCTTGATGAATCAGGTGCCGACGGTATTGGTCTGTTTCGAACCGAGCTACAGTTCATGATCGCTTCTACACTGCCCAAAGTTGATGAGCAGGAAGCATTTTATCACAGCGTGCTGCAACAGGCTGGCAAACACCCGGTGACTTTCAGGACGCTGGATATCGGCGGCGATAAGGTTGTTCCCTATTTCCGCTCGGCAGAGGAAGAAAACCCGGCGCTGGGTTGGCGGGCCATACGACTTTCGCTTGATCGACCCGGTCTGTTGAGAACCCAGTTTCGGGCGCTTTTGCGTGCCGCCGCTGGCCGGGATTTGAAACTGATGTTGCCAATGGTGACTGAAGTTCAGGAATTGCGGGAGGCGCGGGATCTTTTGAAAAAAGAGGTCAATCGTCTGTCGCGCTTTGGTTACACACTTCCCCGGCGCTTGCAGTTTGGCGTCATGTTGGAAGTGCCGAGTCTGCTCTGGCAGCTTGATGAATTGATGAAAGAAGTCGATTTCATTTCTGTGGGGTCGAATGATCTTTTCCAGTTTGTCATGGCCGTTGATAGGGGTAATGCCCGGGTCGCGGACCGTTTCGATCCGCTAAGCAGGCCATTTCTGCGGTTGTTGCGCCAGGTCGTCATGGCTGCAGAGAAGACCCGGACTCCTTTGACGCTTTGTGGCGAACTGGCTGGACGTCCACTTTCGGCCATGGCTCTGATGGGGCTCGGCTTCCGCTCGATCTCGATGTCACCTGCTGCCATCGGGCCTGTCAAATCCATGTTGATGTCGCTTGATGTTGGTGCGTTGGAGGCGGAACTTCTAAGCGCGCTGGAAGAAGACAGCGATGCCAAACCCATTCGCAAATTGCTTGCCCAGTTTGCCGAGAACCATAAAGTCAGTCTTTAACGAATATGGCCAATCTTCCCATTGAAAAAATGCGTGAACTGGAACGCCGCTTCAGCGAGGTGGAAGCACGCATGTCGGCCGGACCCGATGCTGCGGTTTATGTCAAACTCGCCTCTGAGTATGCCGAGCTTGAGCCGCTGATCAAAAAAGTGCGCACCTATGAAAGCGTGCTCTCGGAGATCGCTGATTTGCAAGGCATGATGAGCGACAAGGCGACTGACGCGGAAATGCGGGCGCTTGCAGAAACCGAGTTGCCGGAGCTCAAGGAGCAAATCTCAGTACTTGAAGATGAGATCCAGATTCTGCTTCTTCCCCGAGATGCGGCTGATGAGAAAAGTGCGATCGTCGAAATTCGCGCCGGTACCGGTGGATCGGAAGCTGCGCTCTTTGCAGGCGATCTTTTCCGGATGTATGAGCGCTACGCCGCAGACCGGAAGTGGAAAGTCGAAGTGCTTTCGGCGAGCGAGGGTGAGGCGGGCGGCTACAAGGAAATTATCGCAACGATCTCGGGTAAAGGCGTTTTCTCCAGGCTGAAATTTGAA